>ENA-OVGM01000098-OVGM01000098.1-human-gut-metagenome-genome-assembly--contig:-NODE-98-length-89217-cov-14.499204_pt1 | contig 89217 bp, 65 predicted proteins | sample MGYA00237773_ERZ505425 | MGnify/ENA primary metagenome ERZ505425 (study PRJEB26158, sample SAMN06016407) | human gut metagenome | biome: human gut; feature: ankylosing spondylitis patient; material... | reverse complement strand
AATACACTCTCGATGATATTCTTCATCTGACCAACTGTCAACTGTATTAACGGAACATCGTCATGAAAAAATGAATTTTTCTCCATATTCATGTTCTTTATGCCATAAAGAGTTGTTACCACCCCTACATAGCAGGTTAATAATTAAGTTAGTCTTGATTTGCTCTAACCAAGGAAAAAAGGCAAGTATTTATGAATAAAATTTTATGTGTCTGCCCCACATCTATCTTTGGGCGTCAAAAACGGCACATATTATATGTCCGCTCGTTTGGAGAATACGGGATAAGAAATACTCATACTGCAACTTTGTTATTTAACCACCCCGTATTGTCTGTCACGAAGATACATATAATTTCATGCTGAGCAAATATTTTCCTAATAAAGCTATTTCTTTTTCAAATTATTTAACTTCGGTTTAATAAGTTACGAATACCCACAGAAACGCTATCTCAAAATTACACGTCATATAAAACCTTTGCAGCCTCATCTATTACAGTTGTATCAAAGCTATCTAAATAAGTATTGGTAGTTTTCATATCTGCATGTCCCAACATTTGGGAAATATGTTCACGGGAAACATCATTGCGTTGTAACATCATCGCCATAGTATGCCGACTTACATATGTTGTCAATTTCATATCAGTTATTTGCAGTTCTTGTGCCAACTCTGCCAAATAATCATTATATTTTTTATACCTATAACGGATGTGATTATATAGTTTTTCTCCAGTATAACCACTAATAGAAACTATTGGCAAAATAAAATCATCCACTGTAGGGCTATTCTCTTTAAGGCTATCTAATAAACGCTCAATTTCTTTCGTTATTTTAATCTTAATAGGTTTCACACCCTTTTGATGTTGTATTTTATGGCGTTTGTAGACAATATACTCTCCACCATTAAACTTTACAATATTGTTTCTTGTCAAATATGCCATATCAATAAATGATATTCCATAGCAATAAAATGACAATAGAAATAGCTTGCGGGCGTACTCTCGTTGTGGCTTTTCCGAAACTGTATTTTTTATTTTTTTCCAATATTCCATAGGAAGATAACGCTTTTCTGTTTCTTCATCCAATTTTGCTATTTGAAAACCACCTTTACCAAAAGGATAAGTTTTCTCCGTTGCTTCTTTTTCTTGAATAGCCTTATTTAAAATGCTGCGCAATGCTTTAAAATAGTACTTTCTTGTATTTCCTTTACATCCTCTCTTTTGAAGGAAAATATCGAATCCATTCACAAACTTTATATCAATCTCTGAAAATACCTTTTGATCCAATCTACTATCATAATGCTCAAGCATATTTAAAGTTGCAGCATAACAATTAGCATTACCAATATGCCCAGTTTCACGCAAAGTATTAATATGGTTCTCCATATAAGCTTTTATTTTCCCTTGCTTCGATTTATTCAGGAAAGCGTCTGCAAATTGATTTAAAGTCCAATCTATGTGCTCTCTTCGAAAGCTTTCTATTATTTCTTGCGCTTGCATCCTATAGCTATTCAGCAAATAATTATACTGTTTACGTTGTTCGTTTTCTTCTTTCTGATTTTTATCTCTCACATTCTTAAGAATACGGAAACATTCGTTTTCCTCATCCCAGTATTCATTATCCGCGAATATGTTTAAAGAAAAATACCTACGCTGTCGTTCCTTGCATATTCTTAGACGAACAGCATATAATCCTTGTGCATTAGCAACATCATTCCTTTTTACAAAACTTATCATACTCAATGTCTTTTATATCGTTATGAGAAGTATTAATACCTCTATATTCTCTAATACGATAGAAAAAATTGAGAGTTCTATTTTGCGAGCACTCTACAAGTATAAATAACAAACAATCAAAACGATATCATAAAAGTTAAAAATACAAAACAGGGAAAAAGGGAGTTCAAGAAGGCATTTGATAATAGTTCCGCACTTTTAGACAGACTAATTGATTCAAGAAACAATTTTATTCATTATCTTTGCACTCAATATTAAGACCACGTGTATATAGCTCTTGGTTTTAGTGGAACACATTTGGAACACATGTAATCAAAACAAGTAAAATCTAATAGAAATTATTTATTTGATTTTCAGCCATGTACAACAATAATTAAAAGTAATATCAACTAATAAAAATAATAAAATACCTCTGGGGGGCGTGTGGTCGCTGGTTCGAATCCAGTCACCCCGACTGGTTAAAGAGGTTAGAAACCGAATGGGTTCTAACCTCTTTTTATTTTAGAAAACAATGAAAGAAGATCCTAGACATATCCATATCAGTGAATACAGTTATCCTCTTTTGGATGAACGTATTGCTAAATTCCCGTTGCCTACCCGCGACCAGTCCAAACTCTTAATATACCGTCGTGGAGAAGTTAGTGAAGATGTTTTCACGTCTTTGCCGGAATATCTGCCGCAAGGCAGCCTGATGATATTCAATAATACAAAAGTCATTCAGGCACGCCTCCATTTTCGAAAAGAGACGGGAGCACTGATCGAAGTGTTTTGTCTTGAACCGATCCAGCCAAACGATTATGTCTTAAATTTCCAACAGACAGCACATGCCGCCTGGCTTTGCATGATCGGCAATCTGAAGAAATGGAAAGACAGACAGTTGAAACGCGAAATGACCGTCAAAGGATTCCCCATTACTCTGACCGCTACCCGAGGAGAATGCAAAGGAACCAGCCATTGGGTAGATTTTGCATGGGATAATCCGGAAGTGACGTTTGCCGATATCCTTGAAGTATTCGGAGAACTTCCTATTCCTCCTTACTTAAACCGGGATACGGAAGAAAGTGACAAGGAGACTTATCAAACTGTTTATTCTAAGATTAAAGGTTCGGTAGCTGCGCCTACGGCGGGATTACATTTTACTCCACGAGTATTGGATGCTCTTCAAGAAAAAGGGATTAATCTTGAAGAATTAACTCTACATGTAGGAGCAGGCACATTCAAACCTGTAAAAAGTGAAGAAATCGAAGGTCACGAAATGCACACGGAATATATATCGGTCAACCGGAGCACCATCAAAAAACTGATTGACCACGACGGTTGTGCTATTGCAGTAGGGACTACTTCTGTACGGACTCTGGAAAGCCTGTATCACATTGGAGTTACATTGGCTGAAAATCCGTATGCTACGGAAGAAGAACTACGTGTCAAACAATGGCAGCCTTATGAAAAGTACGACCAGATTCCTCCCGTTGTTGCGTTGCAAAAGATATTAGGATATCTCGACAGGAATGGTTTAGAAACCCTTCACACCAGTACACAGATTATCATAGCACCGGGATACAATTATAAAATAGTGAAAGCGATGGTTACTAATTTCCATCAGCCGCAAAGTACCTTGCTGCTTTTGGTTTCAGCTTTTGTAAAAGGGAATTGGCGCACTATTTATGATTATGCACTGGCGCATGATTTCCGGTTCCTAAGTTATGGAGATTCTTCTTTATTAATACCATAAGATATTCTTCTCTCCAAAAGATTTTACGCAATATAAAAGACACTATGCCAAGCGATAATAACCAGGAAATGTTCCCTATCGTAGACGAACAGGGAAATATCACCGGAGCTGCCACTCGCGGAGAATGTCACAGCGGTAGCAAACTGCTTCATCCGGTAGTTCACCTTCACGTATTCAATGCCCAAGGAGACATCTACTTACAGAAACGCCCCGAATGGAAAGACATTCAACCGGGGAAATGGGATACGGCTGTAGGCGGACATATTGATTTGGGCGAAAGCGTAGAAATCGCCCTAAAGAGAGAAGTCCGTGAAGAATTAGGCATCACAGACTTCACTCCCGAGCTTCTCACCAGTTATATTTTTGAATCCAGCCGTGAAAAAGAGCTTGTTTTTGTCCACAAAACCGTTTATGAGGAAGAAATCCATCCCAGCGACGAACTGGACGGTGGACGATTTTGGAAGATCGAAGAAATAAAAGAAAATCTGGGTAAAGGAATCTTCACTCCCAACTTCGAAGAAGAGCTGAAAAAAGTCTCTCTTATTCCTTCTCTATCCAAGTAATAATCTTTTCAGAGAACGGACTTTCTTTCGGGGACACAACTCCCGCCCAATGTCCGTTCTCATCAATCATAAACTTCTGAAAGTTCCACTGAACCGGTGCGTTTTCTTTCCCATTCTGTTTTTTCTCCGTCAACCATTGGTAAAGAGGAGCCATATCTTTTCCTTTAACGGAAATCTTAGCCATCATCGGAAAAGTAACATCGTAGTTCAAAGAACAAAACTTGGCTATTTCCTCATTACTACCCGGTTCTTGTCCCATAAAGTTATTCGCCGGAAAACCGATAACAACAAAGTCTTTTTCTTTATATTTTTCATATAGTTTCTCCAGTTGAGCATACTGGGGCGTCAGCCCACACTTAGATGCCACGTTGACTACCAGCACTTTCTTACCTTTCAGTGAAGAAAGAGGAAAGTCCTTACCATCAATAGTTTTCACTGTAAAATCATAAAAAGACTTGTTTTGCGCTTCCGAAGAAATTGCAAACAACAGGCTTACCATCATCAAGACGAATGTTTTCATGTTGAATATACATTTAGTTTGTTTTTATATTAAACGAGTAAACTGAAAGAAATGTTTGTTCAGCAGTGAAACAAGAACTATGATTTTACATCTTTCAATTCCCCAATCCGTCACTTCACCCCACAATCTTTCCGCTTCATTTATTTTTAGTGATAACGGATGAAGATAGGCAGTAATTTTGTACTGTGAAATAATAATACAACGAAAGTCATGTTTACAGCTATTGTACGTTTTTCAATCAAGAAGAAACTATTTGTAGGACTCACTACTCTCTTCCTGTTTATCGGAGGTATCTATGCGATGCTGACACTACCTATCGATGCCGTGCCCGACATTACCAATAATCAGGTACAAATAGTGACCGTATCCCCTACACTCGCGCCACAAGAGGTGGAACAACTCATCACTATGCCTATCGAAATAGCGATGAGCAATATTATGAATGTCGAAGATATCCGTTCTGTCAGCCGCTTCGGGCTATCGGTCGTAACGGTCGTTTTTAAAGAAAGTGTCCCCACACTCGATGCACGGCAGTTGATAAATGAACAAATACAACGCGTAACAAGCGAGATTCCCTCCGAACTCGGAACACCGGAGATGATGCCCATCACCACCGGTTTGGGAGAGATTTACCAGTATATATTGAAGGTAGCTCCCGGATATGAGAAGAAATATGACGCAATGGAACTCCGCACCATTCAAGACTGGATGGTGAAACGTCAGTTGTCCGGTATACCCGGTATAGTAGAAATCAATAGTTTCGGCGGTTACCTGAAACAATATGAAGTAGCCGTCGATCCGGACGCCCTGTTTTCTTTGAATATCACTATCGGCGAGGTGTTCGAAGCACTTAGCAGCAACAACCAAAATACCGGCGGAAGCTACATTGAGAAGATAAAGAACGCCTACTATATCCGGTCGGAAGGTATGATTACCCGCATCAAGGATATTGAACAGATTGTAGTGACCAACCGAAATGGGATTCCGGTACATATCAGTGATGTAGGAGTTGTCCGCTTCGGCTCTCCAAAGCGTTTCGGTGCCATGACAAAGGATGGTGAGGGCGAGTGTGTCGGCGGAATTGCCATGATGCTGAAAGGTGCCAACGCAAATGTAGTGACTCAAGAACTCGAAAAACGGGTAGAAAAAATACAGCAGCTATTACCCGAAGGAGTCAGTATAGAACCTTACTTGAACCGTTCGGAACTGGTAAACCGGAACATCTCTACGGTTGTCAACAACCTGATTGAAGGAGCGGTTATCGTCTTCCTTGTACTCATCCTCTTCCTCGGCAACCTCCGTGCCGGACTGATTGTCGCATCCGTCATCCCGCTGGCAATGCTCTTCGCTTTTATCATGATGCGTGTATTCAATGTCACCGCCAATCTAATGAGTCTCGGTGCCATTGACTTTGGTATTGTAGTAGATGGCTCTATCGTTATATTGGAAGGTATCCTCGCCCACATTTACGGAAAACAATTCCGAGGCCGCACACTGACCCGCAAAGAGATGGACAAAGAAGTGGAAAAAGGAGCTTCCGGCGTTGCACGTTCCGCCACCTTTGCTGTATTAATTATCCTTATCGTCTTCTTCCCCATCCTTACATTGAACGGGATTGAAGGGAAATACTTCACCCCCATGGCCAAAACACTTGTGTTCTGCATTATCGGAGCCTTAATTCTTTCACTGACTTATGTTCCTATGATGGCCTCCCTCTTTCTGAAGCATACCATTGTTGTGAAACCCACCCTTGCCGACCGCTTCTTCGAGAAACTGAACAAGATCTACCAGCACACCCTGCGCGCCTGTCTTCGTTACAAATGGCGTACCGTCATCGTAGCCTTCTCTGCGCTGATCGGTTCACTTTTTCTCTTTACCCGCCTGGGAGCAGAGTTCATTCCTACTTTGGACGAAGGAGATTTTGCCATGCAAATGACACTACCCGCAGGAAGTTCGCTGACCGAAAGTATCGAAGTATCCCGCTTGGCAGAGAAAGCATTAATGGATAAATTCCCTGAAATCAAACATGTTGTAGCCAAAATAGGAACGGCGGAAGTTCCCACTGACCCGATGGCAGTGGAAGATGCCGATGTGATGATTATCATGAAACCATTCAAAGAATGGACAAGTGCCGGAAGCCGTGCAGAAATGGTGGATAAAATGAAAGACGCACTTGCTCCGCTCTCCGAACGTGCCGAATTCAACTTCTCGCAACCGATACAGCTTCGCTTCAACGAGCTGATGACGGGAGCAAAAGCAGATATTGCCATCAAATTATATGGAGAAGACACGCACGAATTATATGAAAGAGCCAAAGAAGCAGCTACCTTTGTAGAAAAAGTGCCGGGAGCAGCGGATGTCATCGTTGAGCAGACGATGGGATTACCCCAATTAGTAGTGAAATACAACCGTGGCAAAATAGCCCGTTACGGCATCAACATACAAGAGCTTAACACCATTATCCGAACTGCCTATGCCGGAGAGTCAACAGGTGTAATCTTTGAAAACGAACGGAGATTCGATCTCGTGGTCCGGCTTGACCAGGAGAAAGTGGCCGACTTGAATCTTGATAAGTTATTTGTACGCACTTCGGAAGGAATTCAAATCCCTGTTGGAGAGGTAGCAAGCATCGACCTTGTCAGTGGGCCACTGCAAATCAACCGGGATGCAACCAAACGGCGCATCGTCATCGGTGTCAATGTGCGTGACGCAGACATCCAGCAAGTTGTCGCCAATATTCAAGAGACACTGAACAAGAACATCAAACTGAAGCCGGGATATTACTTCGAATACGGCGGCCAGTTCGAAAACTTGCAAAATGCCATCAATACCTTACTGGTGGTCATCCCAGTGGCATTAATGCTTATTCTGTTGATTCTGTTCTTCGCATTCAAGAACATCACCTATACCCTGATGGTATTCTCAACCGTCCCCCTATCGCTCATCGGTGGTATCGCCGCACTTTGGCTACGCGGGCTCCCGTTTAGCATATCGGCCGGAGTAGGATTCATTGCTTTGTTCGGGGTAGCAGTATTGAATGGTATCCTGATGGTAAATCACTTCAACGAACTTCGTAAACAAAATACCTATTCCATGACTACAAACCAGATTATCAAAAGAGGGACTCCACACTTGCTCCGTCCTGTATTCCTGACAGGACTGGTTGCATCTTTGGGATTCGTCCCGATGGCAATAGCCACTTCAGCCGGCGCAGAAGTACAACGTCCGTTGGCAACAGTGGTCATCGGTGGCTTGATTATTTCTACCGTACTGACTTTACTCATCATTCCGGTGTTTTACAAAATTGTAAATTCATTTGCTACCTGGAGACGTCCGGGAATCAAACTGCACCGGCCTTTCGGGGAATTGTTTCTCCTGTTCTTATTTCTTCCCGCGTTCGTTTCCGCTCAACAGACACAAACTGTTAGTCTCGAACAGGCGATAGAAATAGCCAAACAAAATCATCCTCGCCTGAAAATAGCCAATAATGCTATTCAACAAGCCAAAGCCACTCGTGGAGAAGTGATAGAAGCAACGCCTACCTCGTTCAGCTATTCCTGGGGTCAACTTAACGGAGAAAACAAAAAAGACAAGGAACTGGCTTTCGAGCAAAGCCTGGGCTCTCTTCTAACGCCATTCTACAAGAATGCGTTAGTCAACCGTCAGGTAAAAACGAACACCTATTATCGGCAGATGGTAGAGAAAGAAATCACAGCAGAAGTGAAAAGGGCGTGGGCCTACTACCAATATGCCACTAATCTCTGTTCAATGTATCGGGATCAGGATAAAATGGCAGAAGAGCTGCAGCGCATCGGAGAATTAGGCTACAATATTAAAGATAACAGCAACACGAGTGTATTAGTCTTTATATCTGTGAGTTAGCAATACTTTTGTGGAATATGAATTTGCAGTGAAAAGAAAATGATGTCACTTGAGTGTCACAAACAGATAATTTCTGTGAGCCAAAGAAAGAAATCATATTTTTCTTTTGGACAGCAAATATATAACAAAAGGTAGGGAAAGAATTATATAAAGTTCTTTTTCCCTACCTTTAAATATATAACTTTACTTTATCATCCGCATATATATAATGCGGATAAATTAAAGTAAAATTCAAATGGAGTCTGTATCCGACTGAATTTTGGCATTAGCAACTTTGATTGCTTCTTGCTTAAATTCATCTTCACCCTTTATAGCATCCAAAACTTTGTCAGCCACCCAAAGGATGAGAAGTTCTTTTTCGTCAATCTTGAAATAGTTAGCTATCTGAATGACCTGTGTACGTTTTGCTCGTCTGTCTCCTCTCTCTATTTTTGAGAACATCGGAGTATCAATTTCAAGTAATGAAGCCAATTGTCTCTGCAAAACACCATGTGTGTCTCTAAGTTCTTTTATCTTTTGACCTAACAACATCTTTATTTCTTTTATATATTTGTTTAACCAATTATTTCCCAATGACCACCTTTATTTGGCCCAACTCTTTTAACAATTCCCTTATCTTGCAGATGTTTGATATTAGTTGCAATCCAACGGCGAGATACACCAAGATTCCCTGCAATTTCAGATAGTGTAATATTTGGATTATTCCTAATTTCATCTATGATTTGCAGTGCAGTTTCTGGTGCACTTTCTAGTGCAGTTTCTGGTGCACTTTTCAGTGCACTACGCTTTGACGCCTTTAATGTTCCATCTTTATGAGCAATATCAGCAATAATATTTCCAGCTGCTTCATGACAAGGAATTGTAATGCGGAAGAACGTGCGGTCTTCATCAGTTATGATTGTCGCACGTGGTGAACCGTTATTCTCTAGAACATTTTGTATGGTTGGAATACCGGTGCTACGACCCTCTGTCATATCCAGTTCTTTAAGATATTCTCCCAAGCGACGGTTGCGGTATCGTCGTGAAACAAGAATATCGCAACGGGAGATATCAGCAGCTGAGATACTTCTATCAGGGCCACCCACATTCTGGATGGTTATACCATCTGGTTCTACAGTTATCACCACAGGCTCCCATTCCTGGTAATCACGATGGTAAAGGCTATTAGTCACACTTTCCTCTAAAGCCTGATACGGATAAGTGTAGAACTTTCTACTACGATAGTCATCATTGGGTTTGATGATACTTTGCATCACCAGCATACGTTTAAGATATTCCAACGTGCGATCAATAATTTGAGGCACGGAACCAGTGATAACAGCTCCCTCATACAGATTACTTGGATTATTCAAACGTCCTTCAGGGAAATATACTATTTCGACTTGAGTACGCTTGAAGAACTTGCTTGGGTTCTCACAAAACATCATAGCCGCCACGTTGCGAAGCATTCTGTTCTCTTTTGGTCCGACATACAAATCCATCTGCTCAAGAATTTCCTGCAATGGTTTTGTATTGATGTCGCCTGCGAGTTTGCTTCCTACCTTCACTAAATATTCACGAAGAAGCAAAGTAGAGATGTCTTCCAAACGAATATCAGGATTCCCTCGTTCATCAAATGGTACGCGGCTTGCCAACTCACGTAATTCATCAAGGACTTCACCTTTAGCAATGATACTACTCGTACCATTACGAACATAGAAATATTCCTTGGTCATACTTTTGGCTGTCACATTCTCTGGTACAGAATATGGTCGGTTGATTCCAGCAGGACACCATATTACAAGTACGGATTTACCATCTACTTCCTCCACGCTTGTGCGAGGCATATAATAAGGTGAAATCTTGTTATTGTAACCCACCATTTCTTGAAGAATACCATCAATTTTTTCTGTTGGTACTCCCTCAACCGGACGAATCGCAACGCCAGTCGCTTCGTCTGCATCAACACCAACCACGATGTAGCCACCACCAAGATCGTCAAAATCATTGGCGAATGCACATACACTGTGGTATATACTCGCTGGATTCCAACCCTTCTTAAACTCTATTCGGTTGGATTCAATTTTCTGCTTATTCAGCAGGTCGTTTATGTTTATTGCAAGTGCCATCTTTATTTATATATTATATATGGCTATTCAGTTATAATTTTCTAAAAAACGTATGGCAGACGAATCTACCATACGGGTTGTTCAGTTTTCCTTCTTAGGCAAAGAATCTACGCCACTAGATTTGCACATTGTATCTACAGTCTACCAATCCATCTTTAATATAGTATAAGCAAGCATTAAAATGTCTAACACAACCGAGGTTATTCCTATCATTAGTGCCAATTTAGGGGGTAATATTAGGCTACAAACAGATAGACTAATAGACAAAACACTTACTGCAGACTACCACTTTATTATCTAATGCTATTGTCTAGCATCGTTGAGACAGTACGCATCCAAAGCTATGCATGCATATGCAATGTTCCCCCAATGCGGAATTATCGACAATGTCGTTAACACTAACGATAGAGTGCAAATCTTCGATGATTTATCTGCTATCACCTGTTTAATAGTAGGAAGAATTCTTTTAGAAAAGAACTCTCTAACCTACATGCAAAATAAATGTTTATAATCCATTTTTCTGTAAATTAAATTGTAAAATCTATGAAACTCATTCACATTGATGGCCTGTGAGTTTCAGCCGCAGACCTTTTTGGCAGAACCTACTCTCCCGCTTTTGCAGTACCATCGGCGCATATAGTCTTAACTTCTCTGTTCGGAATGGAAAGAGGTGATTTCTATATGCTATATCCACCGTCACAATATTATTTTTTATTATCTGTACGTTTAATATCAAATGAACGTTCCAATTCCAATTCAGGAAGAGTTAGTAAAACTGGCATACCTTTTCTATTATCAATAGCAAATTCTTCTGACGCATTCTTTGCTCTTGTCTTAGCCCATTCTCTCAGATTGGTTATTTGCTCCTTCATTGTTGTTGACAGAGGAACTGTTTTCTCTATAGCTTCAACAATATGGGCTGCTTCCAACTTAGGTTCATCTGGATTCTGTACATAAGCAGCAAACATTGCTTCCTTGATACACTCTTCAATCTCTGCACCATTAAATCCTTCGGTTTTCTTTCCTAGAATACCCATAGGAAACTTACTTGGGTCTTGGCCTTTCTTTCTTAGATGAATAGAAAAAATATTTTGTCTTTCCTGCACAGTTGGCAAATCAACAAAGAATATTTCATCAAATCTTCCTTTTCTCAACAGTTCTGGAGGTAGTAGATTTATGTTATTTGCTGTAGCTACCACAAATACGGGAGAGGTTTTCTCTTGCATCCATGTAAGGATAGTTGAAAATATTCGAGAGGTTACACCGCCATCTGTTGAACCACTAGATTGCACACCATTGAGACCTTTCTCAATTTCATCTATCCATAGAACACATGGAGCAACAGCTTCTGCTGTAGCAATTGCTTTTCGGATATTATCTTCACTACTACCCACTAATCCTTGGTAGACTTTACCAATATCTAATCGAAGTAAAGGCATATTCCAATATGAAGCAATGCTCTTTGCCGTGAGACTTTTACCGCAACCAGGAACACCTAAAAGCAATAAACCTTTTGGTTCTTGTAGTCCAAAGTCTCGAGCTTTTTTCTCATATGCTTTCTGTCTCTTAAACAGCCAATCCTTAAGTATCTCCATGCCACCAACGTCTTTTAGGCTTTCGTTTTTAGGGAAATAATCAAGGATTCCAGATTTCTTAATAATCTGTTCCTTTTCCGATGATACGGTGTAAGGCGCATTCGGGCCAAGATCATCCTTAACAGCAGCAAGACAAAAAGCTAAATCAGCTTCCATTGAAGTCATCCCTAATGCAGCATCAACCATTCGATTTCTCATTTCTAAAGTGAGATTGATTTTGCATTGTCTTTCAACTACGCCGAGGGTTTTCTCCATATCTCCTCTGTCTGGTAAAGGAATGTTCAATACAGTTACATATTTCTCAAGTTCAACCGGCAGTTTGTAAACAGCTGATAACACAATAGCATGAGAGTTTGTATGTCTTGCTTTCTCTGCAATTGAACGAATGTAGAATTTTACATTTTCTTCTTCAATGTAATTGTTAAAGTCTTCCAAAACAAATATATCCTTACTAGAGTCTCTATCGTTGAGAATATATTTAAGAGTCTCTTCAGGCTCAATGATTTCTTCTCCATCCTTATTTTGAACAGGAGATTGGGTGACGCCATCTATTAATCTAAGTCCATCAACGCAGTTCCAATTGAATAAACGCAAATTTTTATTCTCTGATCTAAGAATATTGACTATCCCCTCTATTTTTTGTTTGGTTCTGTCATATTCGTAACTCGTAAGATATAATACAGGGTAATATGCCTTAAGCATATCCTTGATTTTTGAATATATAGCTTCCATGTTATTTTTGTTCAATAGATTGCGTATTTACTCGACGTGGTTTCATCTTCGCTAAGTACTTAGCCGGGATTTTTTCTTTTTTAGTCATGATTCTCTTATTACCCAGCAATTGTTCTAATACATCCATTGCATCATGAGCCCTTTCATTTACATCATTAGGGAGGTAGTCAGAATCTGTTACAATGGTACCATCCTTTAAGATGACAAATTTGATTTGAGCAACAGGTTCATCCTCGTTTTTATCTTTTGAACGTCCGACCATAAAGAAACTATATACTTCCTCCGTGGTTGGAGTAAAACGTTCGTTGGACTTATAGGTGAATCCCTTTTTCTTAAATTCTTGGACTAATGAGTTTTTGGCATATGCTGCATTAAGGGCATAGAACTTGTTTTGCAATTCTTCGACTTTTTGTTCTGCATTAGGCATATAGTATGTATTATATGTAACTTCATTAGTTGTAAGGTTCAGTTTTAATGCATATTCTCCATACAACTTAGTTCCTTGCTTTGCATCTGTTACTAACAACTCATTCCCTTTAATGGAATATGACCATCCGAGGTTGTCGCATGCGGACTTTAAAACGTCCACATGCATCACCTTCGGGTTACGTACAAATCTAGAGGACTCGAATCTTGACATAACTATTCTATTTCATATTTTGTTGCAATATCCAATATTTCTGTTGAGTACAAGAATGTTTTGCTTCCGTTCCATCGTGTCACATGATTATCATGTGTGTTTATGATTTCCTGAAGTTCGTCATTCAATTCAAATTTTTCATATTGAAATTGAACCCCCTCAACATCAAATATTATACGTTTCTGACTTACGTTATATATTATACTCAGATTGTTAAAATCATCGCACTTTTTTATTACTCTTCTAAGAGAATTATGAACGTCGGAAAGTCCCATTTTCTTTTCAATACCCAATTTTATTGCTGAAGCTAAAACGTTAGCACCAGCTAATACTTTGAAAAGTTTATCAATATTTTCGAGACTTAGATTTGTTGGAGAGCACATTTTCTTAGCCGTATTCACAGATTCCATTGTTATTCGAGCGCCTTGTGTTTTGTCCATAGCGTCAGATACCAATACCTTTATTTCTGAGACAGAAACGCTATCACAAACAGAAGGAATAGGCTTTTGGCCTTTTGACTGATTAATTGAACCCGTATTTCTTTGTGTTTTGCCAGGGAATATTTTCTTATCAGGTATGACATCAATTAATTTCAGATTATTGTCTAGCAACTCTAAAGTAGAAGGATCATCAATTGCGTTTGAAGAGAGTTCTTTTGATATGTTCTCAAGAGAAGACTTGTACTTCTTCTTGTCTTTCGCATTAAGGCCTCCCATATTCGATGCTGCAACCAACTCATGGCCGATTCTAGTGAGTTGCTTGTAAAGTGCCTCCTTTAGGCATCCCAAGGACTTTTCTTCTATCAAGTCTTCAATCGGACTGAACAACTTATGAATTTCTGGATTATCAATGCCTAAAAAATAATCCAAGCGTTCATTTTTGTAGTTGTTAAGAGACTCGATGTCAAGGCTTTCAATCTCTTTCATAATTCTTGACGCGTATATCTCTGCAAATTCCAATTGAAAATCTGCATATTTGTTTTTCGCAACTGTATGATGAGCTAAAGTCATTTCTTCTCTTCGAACATGCTTCTGTTGTTCAGACACAGAGAAAGATAAGACATTAAAGCTTCCTGAGAATAAGACCTTCTGATCTCCTTTGACCTCAATCACATTTTTAAGATGAAACTCTGGCAACTGTACATAAAAGAAGTTCGGATATTGATCATCTAATTGCTTAATACCAGGTTCTACTTCCTCGTCCATCATTGGCTTTCCGTCATTATTTGACGCAGGTTCAGAATAAGCGATAAAAACTCTCTTGTTTTCATCCTTCAAGAAATTTTCAATCAATGGTCCTCGGTCATGCATAAATGCACCTTTTCTAATCCACGGACTAATAAGCCAAATTTCATCCGGATCGTCCTCGTTGAAAATCTTTTGAAGTTCTAATTCAAAAGACAATGAGTCGTAAAGAGCCTTTTTATGCAATCTTTCTTTACCAGAAGACGAAGGTATAGTGATTGGAAGATCTTGTGTGTTGGTAGAATCTGCATTTTGTGCTTTTTCCTCTTCAATGACAAGTTGTTTTTCTGCTTCCTTAATGTCCTCAGAAATCTCAGATTTTGCAACCTCTACTTCATCACCTTCAAGGACAATAGTTTCTTCATCAATTTCACATTCGAACTTAATACAATTCTCTAGCAGCTCAGACATCAACTCTACATTTGAATTGATTTGCTCAGACATGGTGCCATTCAGGGCATTAGTGTTTTCATCGAAAACGAATGCACGTACCTGATCAGATGAAGCTACACTTTGAACAAAGCAAACATACACTTTGTAACTTGCCTCATGACCTTCACTCCAAACAGCACTTTCCAACAGATAGCGATTTTGAGGGAAATGTACATCCTGTGCTTGATATTCTGCAAATTGTTTAATCTGGTCCAACGTGAGGTCAAGATTATCACAAGGCGTATTGATTTCAGTAATTTTGGAATTATTATCGCCAATGCAATTTTTGATATTTAACCAAGACATATGAGATTTATCTACATAAATATCAAAAGTCTTGGAATAAGTATCAGGGCGTTCTCCTTTGTCTGCATATGTACGTCCTGCATCTGTAAGCGCCATACATGAATCATCACCTTCGATGGCATTAAACCCGCGAAGCGTTTCTATTGCAGTGCGTAATATAGACTGTTCTGCCTTATCATTGACCACATCCAATCCTAAAATAAGTCCCATTTTATCAAAAGAGGATGTTTCATCAGCAAGAAGGATGCCAACAATACCTTTTTCTAACGATGTGATTTTAGCAGGCCTTTGAGTTTTCCCTGTATAAGTAGCTTTTACAAAGTTGATATCGTAAGAAATATATCCGAAAATTCTTTCAGAAATCTTTTTTTCTTCGAAGACAGCTTTTGCAATGCGAGTTCCTATAGGTTCTTGGATCTTCTTTGGAACTGTATTGTTATGTTTCTTTATCTTGCTCATCTTACAGCATCTTTAAGTTGTTCAAAACTAACAGTCTCCATATTTGCTATGGAAGCTGCATAATTGCTATTACTTTCAAATTGACGTTTGTTTCCTACGACAATAAGAAGACGTCTTGCACGAGAGAATGCTACGTTTATACGTTCTATCTCCTTAGCAAAACCAATGTTATTCTTAAGATTGCTTCGTACTGTAGAAACGATAATAATATTACGTTCCATACCCTGGAATCTGTCGACAACATCCATTCTATAGTTTTTACCTTTGTACTTTTTCTTTATCTCTCTACTTTGCGCACTATAGAATGTGATGATGCCTATTTCTTTATCTTCAGGCTTTTGCTGAGCATTAATAAAATCAGAATAGCCATCTGCTTGTTGAAGAGCTTTTAGAACTAAATCAATAGCCTTAAGTTCACCTTCATTTTTATAACCAGGACTCAAATATGTTTCGGGAGTATGGACATCAATCCATACAGCATGAGTGCTTGGATTGATAATTGGATTCAAAGTAATACCATGCCATCTACTTCCCTTGTTTGCTAAATCAGGGATGTCCATAGTCTCGGAGATACCACATTTCAAACCACCAGTAGCAGCAAGTTCTTCTTGATAGAACTGCTTAATTGTATTCATGATTTGTTCATGCATACGGTACTGAGTATCCAAAGTTGCGACAATGGTTTTTCGTACTTTTGCAGCTGCTTCGAACAAACGCTTAAACTGTGATTCTGCTTTTTGAAGTTTTTCGGCTATATTCTTTTTGCCGATTTTTTCAAGGGCACTATCAATTGTATTCTCGTCCATCATAGGAGGCAACTGTTTGTGGTCTCCTATGACAATGATTTTCTTTCCTAACACAAGGGGTACAGCCATTTCTAGTGGAGTTGCTTTACTGGCTTCGTCCATTATTACCACATCAAAGAACATGTCTGATCGTTCATTTCCACCAAACATATCTGAATATGACTCCATAAAGTCGCGAGAGCCACAAATGCTACATGTTGCTGCCACAAGATTGACATTGCTACGATACAATCTACTGAACTCTGTTCGAGAATGTTTGTCTTTTGCTTCTAGCTCATTTTTCCATGAACTGACAGCAGATGAATACTTAGGATCGTTAGAAATCTTCTTGACAATCCTATCTATCCATATTCGTGTTGCGTTATCGTCGCTATTTTTTGAATCGTTAGCCCAACTATCCATCACAGGCAAAGAGAATCTTCTTCCCTCTGGTTCTAATTTATCAGGTTTTCCTATGCGAACGGGTCTAATTCCTGATTGACCTTGCAATCTTTCAAGCGCATTGTCGACGGCAAGGTTTGTTTGTGATGTAAGGAGAATACGACAATCTGGATTTTTGCGAATTTCTTGCCAGATAATTTCAGCAATAACAGTTGTTTTACCAGTACCTGGAGGACCTTGGATGAGCGCAAGATCCTTTGCAAGAACTGATTTTGTTACAGCCTCTAGTTGCCTATCATTTAGATTCCCAATTTTATGTGAACGAATGTCCTCCATAGCGGCATTAAGATCAACCACTGTTTCTCCAGCATATTTAGGATCAAAGATGAAGTTTGGCAAGTTCGGATTAATTGGTCTATGATTGTATTTGCTCTCTGGCTTTAGAATACGATTCATAGCCTTACTTTGACGCATCAATTCCATGGTTTCACCCATGGCCGGGAATTGAATATAATCACCTGCTACAATCTTCAATTCTTTTGAAGACAATAACTCCAGTATATCTTCACTAGGCTCGATGATTGCATAGTCTCTAGTTCTTCGTACACAATTACCAATGGAAAGACTGTTTCTTTGTAGAAATTGACGACGACTACGTCGAATAATACTTTCCTTTGAATACTGACTATGAGCCAGTTCTTCTTCATCCACTTCGCTTAACTTATCGTAACTAGAACCATTTATGAGATTAACATTCTCATTTCTGAAATCTGATTGTAATTTACGATCTAATTCCTGCAACAAAGAAAGGTCTTCTGAAAGCGACCACTGGGTTACGCCCTTGTTATTATTGCCATCATACAGAATCTTTACTCCATGAATAGGCGCCAGAGCTTCCTCAATAATTGTTTCAATGTTGTCTCGTTCGTCTATATCCTCGAAATTAAATGCAAATTTCAGTTCTTTTGCGTCCTTGCTTAATCTGTTTGTGGTAAAATTACCACGCTTATCAGCTAGTGCGACATTTACCTTCTCGAACACACTTCTTCGGTACTGTTCATTCTCGCAAAGGAACTCGATTTTTGCAGTAGGCTGATATTGGGGAGCCTCTGCACAAATAGATTCGTCAAGTTGTGCAAATATGTCTTCTTGGAGTGTTGAATAATCTTCCTGTGATTTGGGAGAGAATATTACACAAGACCTAGGCACGTCGATTAAAAGAGAAGTCTTTCCGTAATTATTGAGCTTTAGTTCAGCAAGTACAGACTTTTCTATTTGTGGAGCAAATGCATAGTGGTAAGTACTATTAATATATTGATTTGGATAGTTCTTTCTTACCAAATTGAATAAACGTCCAAGTTTACTCAATTCTGAAGTATTGTTTACAATCCATGTATATGCATTGTTTTTAATATTTGAACCTTCAATTTCAATATTTGTGTCTATCTGTTTTGGCGCGACAGAAATCATGCAACTTGCAAAACGAAGCTTCTTGAATATTGAAAGTTCGGTATCCAAAGGGCGCTTAGAAGTAATAACAAAGTGCTTGCCGTGTGTCGTGACTTGTGCATCTTCAGGGAGATCATTCGAGAAGCTATTTCTATCAAAAGAATTAGGAGATGGAGTCAATGGCATGATGAGCTTGGTTGTACATACAACTTCTGCAATTCCCTTATAGTGTGTATCAACAATCTTTTGTAGATAAACAATATCTTTGTCAGAGGTAAGAAGGAATTCCCCTGATTCATCTTTCTGTAGGTTAACACCAAATTCTGTAAGTTCTGCATCAATAGAAGATGTTATACCCGCAAGTTCTTCTGGATCGGAAATTATGGCAATTTTACCACTAACGGTATTAGTTGGCTCTGAGTCAGCTTGGAAACAATAGTCTCTACCAATGTTTTTTATATTTTCAATAGTGTCTTCTGGGATTGATTGGTAGCTATCAAAAGTAATAAGACATTCACCATCGTCTATAGAAACGTTTGCCTCTGTTTCACACTTCCCTTTGAGTTCATCAGTAATAGCATTGTTAAGATTTTGAGCATAACTATCCATGTCAAAATCCAATTTAAGCAAACCTCCTTTTTGTTTGCTGACATGTTGGATTTTGATCAAGTCTCTCTTGTTTTCCAATAAAGCATTAAGACCATCAAGATAAGCTTGCCACATTTCCTTATCCTCCTCTATTTGGATCTCAATAGGGGGTATTGGAAGCGAGAAGCAGTCCTTCATGAACTGGGTAATTTCTTGAACATGACCAACCCAATAAGGCCCAGCCCCGTTTATCAATTTGAATGAATCCTCATATAAATCGACAAAACGAACTTCGCATTTTCTAACCATAAATTGGTCTTTTTCTTCAGGCAAGACCATGTTCTTGACTGTGAAATGAGGAGCGCGTAAAGTGTATTCATCTCTTGCTAATTGTGCAGTCATGCAAAAAGGAAGTTCATCGAACTTTATAGCAAGTTCTTCATATACCTTATTTCGTCCCTTTTGGCGACGGTGAATAAGGTAACATGTGTGGGTACCAGACAATTGTGCAATTGTATCATCAAATGACACCGTTGCATCTTTGTCATGAAATTTGGCATCGTCACTAGTATATCTTACAAACAAAGGAAGAGCTTCACTATCTTCAACGTTGCTGTAGATATTGGACTCGGGCTGCCTAATGTCTAATTCTGCCATAACGAATTAAAAATTATTATTTAACAAATCTCGAATGATTATAGTAGTTTTTATTTTAGATATACAATACTAATATTCCTATCATACATATCGAGTTGAACTCGAGAAATAACATTATTTTCGATAAGAAGAGAAACCCCATAGTCTGCAAAAGAGGCTCCCATCATATCAAAACCATAGCCTCGTAATTGTATAATATTGCTATCAACATTTATTATTCGCATACGTTTTGGAGCCATTTGAACATTATTTTGCCATAATGGATGAATACCGTCAAGATTATACATAGTCACGGTATATCCCTTATCACCTTCAATGTTTCTTTCTATTACAAGTCTACGATTACAACCATAGTTGTGTCCAGAAACATTCTGTCCATTTTGGAAACGAATATGGTCTGAAGAATCAAATACGACAGTTCCTTCTGGCGGGTTATTACTTCCTGCAAGAAGACTATTCAGAAATTTATCCATAGTATCACTTTGTTGTAATTTTATTGAATTGTCAATATTTGAACACAAAATTATAAAAGGATTTGCAGATTAACGAAGAAAACTCCGAAAATCTGCAATTCTCATCTGAAAAAAGTTCGTTTTCTTATTCGTCTGCGACCAATTGTCACCGTTTTCGTCTAGCTGAAGTCATATTACCGTCTTTCTTCTTCTCTCCCCAAGGCATATCAGATGATGAGCCATCGCCACCAGTGCCAACATGAGTTTGTGCCGGGCCACCAGCCATCAATCCTAAGGAAGCATCAAGTAATTGTGCTTGCATTTGACTGACCTGCTCAAACGGTTCAAAGATGGCATTGATGAGTTCATATTCGGTGAATTCATCATTCAGAAACTTCTGCATAGCCGGATTTCGCCACTCCGTATATTTGGCATCATCGAATAACTCATCTTTTACCTGCGTCCAAATGTGAACGCTTGGTGATGGTGCGTGTCTTGGAGAAATATAAAAGTGAGTGAGCGTAGCCCCTGAAGACAGCCTATAACGATGGGGATTTGCCTTGCGGTCAAGCTCCCTGTTTTTCTCTTTCAGATTCTCGTTCTCTTTCTTATAGGCATCAGATTCTCGGATTGTCTTCTTCAAGGTTTGCTCCAGATTGAAACGGGTTTTCTCTCCATTCTCTGCCAGTTGCTTTTTCTCCTGCTCCAATACTCGGACTCGTTTTTGCAAAGACTCTATCTGTGCGGTCTGCTCGGCTATGGCGGTTCTTGCCTTTGCTAAGTCGCCCTTATTGAAGAGACTAAGGATGAAATTCTTGCCCTCCTTGGCTGCTTCCTCTTCCTTTTTGAGTTTGGCCAGTTTTGCTTGTTTCTCTTCAGTTTCTTGAATTAGTATCTCGATGTTTTCTTGAATGCTCTCCATCTTCTGCTTGTAGTAAGTACTATTAGAAACATGCTTTGCAACAGAACCGACTACACCACGTTCAAGCCCAAAGCCTTTCATGGCTTTGCCATAACTGTCTTGATATTTGGTAAGCATAGAACGGTGCATTACGTCATCTGCGCTTAATCGTGCTCCTCCTTTTGTGATTCGGTATTTCTTTTGACCTTCCCTTTCCCGACGCTTACGTTCTGTGGTTACAACAGGGATAATCGTAGCATGCAGATGGGGAGTTTTCTCGTCCATGTGCAGCACACATGAAACCAAATTCTCTTTCCCGAACGTGTTTTCTATCCAGCGGATATTGGCATTGATCCATTCGGACAATCGTCCCTCCTGTTGTATCTTCATCATCTGGTCATGGCTGCCGGATAAGATTGCACACAGGTGGGTTGTCTGGTTCTTGCCAATCTTACGTTTGAGTCCGGCATTGGAAAGCCGGTTCTTGATGGCACCGTTTCTGTCTTTTACTCCATCAGGGAATGAGAGTAATTCACGATTGAGGTGTGTTCTCGATGGGTCAGCATTTTTAGGGATGAACGGCTTTCCACTTTTCGTCTGTCTCTCTATGTGGGTACTCAATCCACTGCCGTTTGAATTGCCACGCTGGATGTGGCATACTGCATATTGGGTCATGATAGTTTCGTTTAATGTTAGTTTTACTGTTTACTTTACGATGGTCGCTTTATAAAATTCCGTCCTTGTAAACCGTCATCGATGATGGTAGGGAGAAGAATAGAACAGGTAGCCAAACGGGTGTCGAGAGGGTTGCCCTTTCGCTTATCGGCTTTTTTAGCTGCCACTTGTGCAGCGGTCGTAGAAAAAATGCCGTAATAAGCTACGGAATTTTTAAAATATCCCTCCTTAGCCAGCAAGCTGTCCACATCCGCCATACCAGATACTCATCACCATTTGGATTTCACACAATGGATTCCCCACGAATATTCAGGTTCTTATGCGGTTGCAACTTTACTCATCTTTATTCCTATATATATGCACCTTGAATAAAGTAAAGTAATCGAATACAAGACACCTGGTCAGTAGCGGTAGCCACCCCGATTGTAACGGTAGAGTTTCCCATTATCCTGCACAACCATTCTCTTGTTCCTGAGGAAAGTGATTTCAGCTGCTGCCTTGTTTTTGTTGAAGCTGCCAAGTATGGTGCGGAGTTCTTCGACAAGCCTGTTTTGTAGGTCTTCATAATTGAACTCGTCAAACATAGTCGGGAATATCCTTTCAAGGGCGGTTTCATGCTGCTCCTTTGTGATGTCAAAGTATGGGTCAAACTCTTTCTTTGTCGGACGACCTGCTTTCTTCGGTTCGGACACATAGTCCTCAACAAGCTCAGGAAGAATCTGGTCATTGATACGGAATGCAAAGGTGGGGAAAGTCTGTGCACGTGTAAACACTGCGGACACCTTGCTGATATTCTCATCGGGCTTGTCCTTTTCCACCTTAATGATGGTCTCAGCCTTATTGTTTATCTCCGTACCGATATGACCTCTGGCATTCTCATCACCTTTGTTCTGATGAAGGATAGTATGGATGTGAATCTGATATTCATCCGTCCAGCGCATCAGTATGGAAGTGATTTGTGTAGCCTCCAATGGAGCGTTGATATCAAAAAGCAAGTCACGTACTCCATCGATGATGACAAGTCCGATTCCCTCGGTAGTTGCAAGAGCACATTCTATGATTTCAATGCGTTCTTTAGGCGTGTACTTCCGTAAGGAGAGAAATTCCAGGCGGTCATTGTCCGTACCATCGGGAAGGTTAGCAAGAGCAAGGATCCTGGCAAGTGTCTTCTTGCAATGTGCCTTGCTCTGTTCGGTATCAACATAAAGAATCTTGTTCTTGCCTTCTGGCAAACTTACCTCATACGTAAGCACCTTCTCGCCACTAAGTGCCGCAGCAGTCATGGCAGAGACGTTGAATGTCTTCTTGCTTTTGGCTTTTCCGATGGATGCACTGAAATTGCCGAATGTTCCGATGGGTATGCCGTTCACTTGAATGACAACAGCTCCCGTGTCGTATTCTTCCGTCATGCTGATGCGTGACTCATGCCATTTCTTTACTACGTCATCTTTGTTGGGTGGCTGTGTCAGAATTGGAGTGTTTGTGTGGTCCATCATCTCAAACCTTTCTCTATGCGTTCTACATCAGACTGCTTATAGCAGTTCTTGCCTCCAATCTTATAACAGGCAAGATACCCCGAAGCATTCCATCTCCAAAGCGTGGCCCTGCTCTTGCCCAAACGTTGCAATACTGCGGATTCATCCAGCATGGCATCATTGGCGGTTGCCAAACGTGTCTGTTCCTGTTCTTCCGCCCATTGTTGGAAAGCCTCTTTCAAGGTCTCTACGGAGGTGATGACCAGAGTCTCGGGTTGAGACGGATTGAAATTATTCTTGTCAATCATATGATAATAGGCAGGGTTGCTGGCGACCCTCACGGCAAAACGCTTGCCTCGCACCTGTCCAGGCTTCACTACATCAGTGAGGTCTGAAGTAGATTCGCACTGCAAAAGTAGTATGGTTTGAAACGAAGCTGAAATATCTTGGATTGTCATTACTTGCCGACCATCGGAAGACATTTTTGTTAAAAGATTTAACGGGAAAACAACCTTGGACAGTAAAGTGCAAAAGTGCAGAAAATGCAAGGTGCAAATAATGCAAAAGCCCACACTTGACGTTATATCAAGTATGGGCCGGTATTGTTATATGTAAAAAGGGACTAACTCATGAATGACTTTATCAGTCGCCACCATTGTATGAGTATGCTTTTGCGAGTGAATTTGCCTGCCAAAAAAGAAAGACGACCGTCATCCTCCTTTGTGTAGCCGATTCGTGTCCTCAGTGCACTGATGATGTGGTTCTTCTCCTTGTCGGTAAACCGTTCATGGAGATAATTATTATAAGCGGTCTTTGATACATGGTTGAACTCGGTACTGATTTTGGCATGGGCGATGTTTCTTACAAGCCCTTCATCCCTGGCACATACCATAACAAGTGCAGCACCTCTGCCGACTTCACCGTTAAGCAGGAAGTGGAGCGTGTCAAGTATCTTCTCCGAATGTTCGGGATATAAAATCTCATCCGTAAAAGTGGAAGGTCTCTGTTGGAACACCACATGCTTCCAGATATTCATAAATGTCAGTACCATCTGTGGTGTTATACCTTTAATGTAATGACGTAGCAATCCGCTGACAAAATCATGCACTTCTTCATAATGACCTGTCGCACGTATGAAGAGATATTCCATCACGTTCTTCACTCGTCTTTCCTTACAGATGGTTTCCCATGGCAGCTCAGGTCTGTCAAGTATAAGAAGGATGGTTTTGGCTGCCGCTTCATTGGATGGCACGGGAATATTGTCATCAAGCACACCATCTTTTAAGCGTTCGCTATAAAGGGATAGAATGTACTCGATGTTCTTCTCCGTATTGCTCTTGCCGTACTGATATTCAATGTCGGCAGTAATATCTTCGATGCTCTCTTTCATAAGTTCCTGTTTAGATGGTTGCACTATTCTTGCTGAGTTCAAGCAAATTGGCAAGCTGTTCGGCTGTCATGGATTCAAATTGTTGCAGAAGCAGTGATTTTACTTCTGACTCTTTCCTGGCTTTCGCCACTTTCTTTGCTATGTTGGTAGCAAGCTCAATGCCGCTAATCTTAATATAGTCATTGAAGACGCTTTCAGTTTTGTGTCCGCTGATAGACATCATTTCATAGGTATCAAGAATCTTTTCAAGATACATCAATGTGATTCCGGTACGTCTTGCCGTGTGAGTCGTGGCAAGCTTATAACGGGGTATGAGTGCTTCGCCCTGACTGTTGCGTTTGTAGATTTCCTTGCTTTGCTGCTCCTTTTTCTGATGGTCAAGGGTTAACTTAGTAGGAAGCTCATGTTTTAGACTGGGCATGGTTTCTGCAAGGGTTTCCAGTATTTCCTTTATTTTATTGTTAAGGCGTTGGTTCTGTATATTAGGAAGATTGTAGTTGTACTTCTCGAATATACGGAGCAGGTTGTCATTGAGAATAGGAATGGTAACCTCTGTATTGGTTTTCTGTTGGACAAGCGTAATGATGCCCACACCATCGTGAAAAGTGACGTTCTTTGCTGATATACGGGAATAATCCGAGAAACGTTGGCTTGTATAACAACCTACAAGGAAAACATCACGCACACGGTCGTCCTCTCCTTCAAGTTTCATATCATATAGAGCTTGAAGTTCTTCGTTGGTGAGATATATTTCCACAACCATGTCTTCCTTGTTTACCTGCAACTTCGGGAAATGTTCAAGAATGGTAGCCTTGAACTTGTACCCTTCCTTAAAGGCAACATTGAGCATGGCAGAGAATACGGCAAGGTTCTTGTTGATGGTCTTCTTCATGTAGCCGTATCTTTCCATGTAAAGCACGTATTCATCTATCAAGCGTTCGTTGATGTCGTTCCACTCAAACGGATGTTCCTTACAGAAACTTTCAAGTATCACAGCGAAGCCTTTATAGGTATGGAGTGTTCCTTTCGAGTAGTTGTTACCCTTACGCTTGATGCTTCCGTTTTCCATTCCCTCAATTCTCTTTTGAACAAATTCCAAAAGGCTTGGTCTGCGTGCGTCCTGTAGTTTCTTGACCAGTTCGGCATTTGCTTCTGTCTGTTCCCTCTTTTTGGAAATTATAGTCGTCCGACTAATTTCTGAGGGATTAACGGTCTTTACCATTTCATAGACTTCAAGAATATCCTTACGGGTAAGTGCTTCTTCAGGTAGTGACATGATGATGGCATTAAGCGAAGCAACGAAAGCCTCTATATCTGTTTTCTTCTTCATAAGGCTTTCCCTATAAGTGGCATTCAGCTTGCCTCTTTTAGGGATAAAGATTTCACCATCCACAAATTCTTCCTCCTTTACGGTGACAGGAGATTTGAACTGCGGTCTGTTGGTACGGGTTATATCCATTCGCACCAAAATGTGATGTTCGCCTTGCTTGTTTTCCTTCTTGGCGAGGGATAAAGTTGCTTTTGCCATACTGCTATATTATGAAGTTTGGTGCAAAGGTAGCAAAATTCCCCGAAAATAATGTCACAAATAATGTCACGATAATGAGAATTTATGAAATATTAGTGAAACGGGCTAAAATTACAAAAGTATTGATATAATGGTTATTACCTTTCTTTTGATTCATTTCTTTTCATTTGTTTTGCAGTTGTTTTCATCTAAAAGGGGAATTACGATACCAACAAGGAGAAATCACCTTGCTCGAAAAAAATATGATGACCACCATAGCTGCCGATCTGCATAACCGCTGGTTCCAAGCAAAAGAAGAAGAGAAAATGGCATTGGCACGTTTCCAATGGAGTTGCTACTCCAACGATCCCATTGTTCCGGTGAATTCCACTTTATCCTTATTCTATACCGGCATTTCGGATGGAAACCTGTCGGGAGCACATACTGCCTACTTTCAAAGCCAGGCAGATGAAGCGAAAGCAATGCTCCGTGTAGAGCAGAGCCATTTCTTTCCTGAAATCAGTGTGGGGTATACACGTCAGGACATTCTCCCACTTAAGAATCTGAATGCCTGGATGATCGGGGTTTCTTTCCCCATCTACTTCCTGCCACAAAAGAGCAAAGTGAAGCAGGCACGGCTAACTGCCACTTCAGCGCAAATACAGGCAGATGCCAACATCCGGGAGTTAAGAAATAAGACACTCGAACTGGAAGCATCCCTCCGCAGATATAACGAAAGTTTACGATATTATACCTCTTCTGCCCTGAAAGAAGCGGACGAACTGACAAAGGCAGCCAACCTGCAATTGCAGCAGAGCGAAACAGGCATTGCCGAATATATACAGTCGATTACCACCGCCAGAGAGATACGCAGAGGCTATATTGAAACAGTCTACCAATACAATATTGCTGCACTGGAATATGAACTTTTCAAGTAGGTGGAAAATCGAGACATTGAATGACATACATCACCCAGAATAATTATTATAAAACATAAGATATGAAAAAGATAGTTTATCCCATCCTTTTACTAGTTCTAACGGCTTGCAAAGGAAACCAGCAAACTACAAATAACGAATTCGCCGCAATTCCCGTTGCCGAAACGATAGCAGATACCATCGCACAACCCGAAGTGGATGCCATCACTTCAGCTACCTCAAAGCCTAATCAGGTTTCGTTCAACGGACGAATCGTTCTTCCTCCTCAACGTCAGGCAACCATTGCTTTAACCATGGGAGGCATTGTAAAAAAAGCTTCTCTGCTTCCAGGGCAATGGGTGGCTGCAAACAGTGTAATCGCCACGTTAGAGAATCCGGAGTTCATCACCCTGCAACAAACTTATCTGGACAGTCACGCACAGACCGAATATCTCTTAGCTGAATACGAACGGCAAAAAAATCTGTCTGCCGAACAAGCAGCTTCTCAAAAGAAATTCCAGCAAAGTAAAGCGGACTTTCTCTCCATGAAGAGTCGCCAGGACGCCGCTGCTGCACAACTTTCTCTTTTAGGCGTTCAAACGGAGGCATTACTTAAGAACGGAATACAACCGCTACTGGAAGTCAAAGCCCCCATTAGTGGTTATGCCGCTAATGTAGCGATGAATATCGGCAAATATATCAATCCGGGAGAAGCACTTTGCGAACTTATCGATAAAAGCAGCCCGATGCTTTGCCTGACTACTTACGAGAAAGATCTTGCAGACATACAAGTCGGCAGCCCGGTACAGTTTCGTGTAAACGGAATGGGGACACAAACCTTTCACGGTATCGTGATTTCCATCGGACAAAAAGTAGACGAAACCAATCGTTCGCTCGAAGTGTATGCTTCCATCAAGGAGGAAAATGTACAATTCCGCCCCGGTATGTATGTCACGGCACACATTCAGAAACAATAATTGACCAACTGTGACAACAGCATTGACATTTTATAACCGGTAACTCATAATTTACCACTATCTTTGTTGTATGATAGCCAAAGCAATAAAAAAAGATAAATATATACTTTCCACAGTCATCATCTCCTTAGCGGTTGCTGTACTGATTCATTTTCCTGAATCAGTATCTCTTTTCGACCGTTTCGAAAGTCATTCCTTATTCCCAGGGATGAAGTTTATAGATGTGGCAAACGAAATACTGTTTACCTTTCTGTCGCTATTGTTACTTTTTGCCATCAATACCCGTTTGTTTCATTTCAATCAGGCTTCCATTAAAATTACAGGGACAAAGATTTTGCTTTCCTTTATCGTGACATGGATATTGAGTAACTTGTCAGGACAGTTTTTTGTTTTCCTTCACAGAACGTTTGATATTCCGGCCATCGATGCCATGGTACATCATTATTTGCATCCATTGCGGGATTTTATTGTGGCATGTCTCGTCACCAGTAGTTGCTGTATCATTCATCTTATATTCAAGCAGCAACTGGTACTTATTGAGAACGAACAGCTTCAGGCAGAGAATCTCCGCAATCAGTATGAAGTACTGAAGAATCAGCTGAACCCACACATGCTGTTCAACTCGCTGAATACCCTGCGTTCGCTGGTACGCGAAAATCAGGATAAAGCGCAGGATTACATTCAGGAACTCTCCCGGGTACTAAGGTATACTTTACAAAGTAATGAGTCACAATGTGTCAGTCTCCGGGAAGAAATAGAATTTGTTTCCGCTTATATTTTTCTATTAAAGATGCGTTTTGAGAACAATCTACAATTCGACATACAGATAAGCAATGCATACGAAGAATATCTCCTCCCTCCAATGGCGGTGCAAGTGTTGATTGAGAATGCAGTAAAGCACAACGAAATCAGCGACCGGAAGCCGTTGACCATTCATATCACGACGGACGATAACGGCAATTTGTCTATCAGCAACGACATTCAGCCCAAATGGACTGCAACTTCCGGAACCGGTATCGGACTTGCCAACCTTGCCAAGCGATACAGGCTTTTGTTTAAACGGGATATACAAATAACGGAGGACAGAGAGTTTACAGTTTGTATTCCTTTGATTGAAAAATCACAACTAGAACAATAATCACCATGAAGATTGTCATTATAGAAGACGAAAAAGCAGCAGTACGAAACTTGACTTCACTGCTTAATGAAATAAAACCGAATGGAGAAATCGTGACCATACTGGATAGTATCAGTTCCACTATCGAATGGTTCAGTTCTCATCCGATGCCGGAACTAGTATTCATGGATATTCACCTGGCAGATGGTTCCGCCTTCGAGATATTCAATCATATCAATATTACTTGTCCGATTATCTTTACAACTGCCTATGATGAATATGCGTTACGTGCATTTAAAGTAAACAGCATCGACTACTTATTAAAACCCATCGGTAAGGAAGACATAGAACACGCTTTCGATAAGCTCCAAGGTTTACAGGATGCTGCTGACAAACACCAGTTTCCTTTTCCACAACAGGAGAATGAGCTACTGAAACTGATACATTCACTCCAAAAGCAAGAAAACTATAAAAGTCATTTCCTTATTCCTACCAAAGGAGACAAACTATTGCCCGTTTCTGTAGATATGATACAATTGTTTTATATTAAGGACTGTCAGGTCAAGGTAGTCTTAACCGATGAAACCGAATACTATTTTTCTCAAACATTAGATGAACTTACGGAGTGTCTCAATCCTTCTCTTTTCTTTCGGGCTAACCGCCAATATCTTATTTCGCGAGAAGCTATTAAAGATATTGACTTATGGTTCAACAGCCGACTGTCCATCAACTTGTATTATTCAGGAATCAAAGAAAAAATACTTGTCAGCAAAGCCCGAGTAGCAGAGTTTAAAGAGTGGTTCTCTAAGAGAAAGCGTTGATTCCGAGGCATTGCCTTCTTAAAACAAATAGCAAAACAAAGTGTTTCATACCGTGAAACGATTGGTTTCAACGCTTGAAACAAACAGTTTCATGCGGTAAAACACTTTGTTTCTCACCGAGGAAACTTTAGTTTCAAGCCTCTGAAACTGCAGTTTCCCCTAATAGAAACTAAAGTTTCCCGCCTTGAAACCAAAGGTATCCCCTGTTGAAACTTCTATTTACATACAAGCTTATATTTATATGCAGGCATGTTCATTTCAAACGGTGATAGATGAATGATTAGGTGATAGGTGGAGAACAATCTATCACCGCCCTGAAAGCTCGATGAACAAAGCATTTCAGAAGGATGGTGATAGATTGAAAGATGATTTCCATTTTTACGTATGGAAAGTTAGAATATGTGCCATCATTCAATGACAGCTGCAAAGCCACCATTTCTAACCATCTTTATAGTTAGCTGCTCTCCGGCTTTCACCTGGGATGACTTGCAACGATAATCCATCGCCTGACGTCCTGCGTTGATACCATCCTCAAAAGATGTCATTTGATAAGAGCGATCTTTATTCAAGAAATCTAACTTTATGGTAAACTCACGTTCCTTTTTACCATTGTTAGTCATTCCTCCTATAAACCACTTATCGCCTTTCCGTTTTGCTACAATGACATATTCACCCGCTTTAGCTTCCAGTGCCACAGTCTCGTCCCACGTTACGGGAACTTGCGTAATGAAACGGGTACAATCGTCATTACGATAATAAAGAGTAGGATTATCCGCCAACATCTGCAGACCACTTTCAGAAACCACAAAGAGTGCCAACTGATAAGCGCGTGTTCCGATACTTGCAGCATTGGGACGTTCCGATCGATACACATTAGGCTGCATACTAATCATCGCTCCGGGAGTATAATCCATCGGACCGACAGCATTACGCATAAACGGTAAATACAGACTATTATCCGGATAACAACCGCCCATTTGTTCCATGCCACGCACTCCTTCGTAAGACAGTACATTCGGATATTTATATTCCAGTCCGGCAGGTTTGAAAGAGCCATGAAAGTCGACAAACAAATGATGTTTGGCTGCTTCCCGGGCTACCCGTTCGTAAAAGTTGACCATCCACTGATCGCTTCTGTCCATAAAATCAATCTTAAGTCCTTTTACTCCCCATTCATTGAAAGTCTTGAAGAGATCAAAATTGTTTTCTACCGTCAACCACGTCAACCAAAGCACAATCCCTACATTTTTTTCTTTGCCATAACGAATCAACTCGTGCAAGTCTACTTTGGGATTAGGCGTATAAGGTTCACGTGTACTTTTAGCCCAGCCTTCATCCATAATGATATATGGAATACCAAATTTAGAAGCAAAATCAATGTAATACTTATAAGTATCCAAGTTATAACCGGAAACAAAATTCACATCCGGTCCGTAAGGAGAAGCGTCATTCCACCATTCCCAGCTCACCTGTCCCGGCTTAATCCATGAAATATCCTGAAGTTGATTCTTTTCAGCCAGTTTATAAGTCATTGTGTTCTCAATCAACTGCTTATCATTTTTACTTATCACAAAGTAACGCCAAGGATAATTTCTCGTACCTTTTGTTTTAGCAATGTAATCAGCTTCTTGAGTAATCTTCACACTACGATCACTGTTTTCGGCAAACGCAAGCGGAGCTTTAGGAAAAACAGAGATTGCTCCGTTCGTACCCGTTCCTTTGAGAAACATACATGGATAATCAGCCAGATCCGACTCGCTGATTAATATTTTATAGTCTTTTTGTGTGTCAATCAATACCGGCAAAACAGCTATCCGTTCTTCAGGCTTCCACGCATTACTTTGAACATGTGTGTAAGGTTCCTCATAAGCTGTATGGAAGCCTCCCGGTTGTTGCAAGTGAAGAAGATAATCCGACGGGAAGTTGATAGCAAACTCTTCGTTCATTACTTCAACATCACCTTTTTGTGAGGTAATAAACCGGTAAGCAACTCCATCGTCAAAAGCACGGAATTCTACTGCATAATCTTTAAAGGTCAGTAGCAATTGATTATAACGATTATTGACTTTCGAATATTTCAAAGGAACAATAGGAGTTAATTGCTCGTCGACACTCATACGTTTCTGACGGCGCAGTTTGGGATTTTGTCCCAACACCTGATTCCTCAATGTCAACTGAAGGGTATTGTCTTTCAACAATACATCTCCGTTATAATCTATACTATAATAGATTTTATCCGAGAGATTCAAGGACACTTTCAGCTCTCCATTGGGAGAAATTAACTCTAACTTATTCTGTGCACGAAGTAGTGATGCCAAGCACAAACACACAACTAACAGGAAATATCTTCTCATGATTTAGATATTTAATTAATAATCGTTTTACATTGGCAAATGTAATAAAAACATCACTTCGTACTATCAAACGGACTGGGTAATACTCCTTCAAAAGTCATTTTCACTGGTTTGATATACCCGTTTTCATTAAATTTACCTGATATTTCATTGTCTTTCCGGGCAACGACAAAGAAGGAGCTACCGCTTCATCCGATACCGCACGCTTATAGTTCGGTTTACTGCTCATGACAAAACGTAGTTTCACGCCATCACGTATATCCTCATATTTCAAATAAGATTTGTCATACTTCTTGCCATTCACATACAAATCCTTTACATACACATTCTTCGGCGACCAATTATCTGCTACCATTTCAATAACTTTTCCGTTACTCATCCGAACTGTTATTGCCTCAACGCAAGGAGAACCGATGTTATACATATTGCTTGAAGGAGCCACCGGGTAAAAGCCAATGCAATTAAACATATACCAAGCCGACATCTGTCCGCAATCGTCATTGCCACTTAATGCATCCGGAGTATCGCCATAGAAACGGTCAACAATCGTACGGACCCACTTCTGACATTTCCAAGGTTCTTTCAAGTAATTATAAAGATACGCTACATGATGGCAAGGTTCATTCCCATGCCAATAGGCTCCGATACGGCCTTGAATATCATGTGCTCCCGGAATGTCATCCGGCAACTCTACCGTGAACAGTTCGTCCAACCGGTTGCGGAACCAATCTTCGCCAGCTTCGTTCATATATCCTTGTACATCTTGTGGTACGTACCAGGTATATTGTACAGTAAAGCCTTCCGTAATATCCCCCCATCCATTTACAGATCCGGGCCCCTGATAAGCTACCGGAGTAAACGGTGTACGCCAGTTTCCCTGACTGTCCTTGCCACGCATATACTTCGTTTCCGGATCAATCAAAGTCTGATAAGAGAGTGCACGATTCAAGAAATAACGATAATCATCCTCTTTACCCAAAGCCTTGGCAGCCTGTGCCATGCAATAATCATCATACGCATATTCCAATGTTTTAGATACTGATTCCGCCTCTTTATCGAAAGGCACATATCCCATCATACGATATTCCGGCAAACAGTCATAATTCGGATTCATCGCCGTGGTCTTCATAGCCTCATACGCACGTTCGTAATCGAATCCTTTCACTCCCTTCACAATCATGTCAGCCAATACGGAAACTGCATGATAACCAATCATACACCAAGTCTCATTTCCATAAAACGACCAGATAGGAAGCATTTTCTCCACACTTTTATCATAATGAGCCAGCATGGAATTGGCAATATCGGCATTCACTTCCTGTTGAACCAGATTGAACCAAGGATGCAAAGCCCGGTAGGTGTCCCAAAGAGAGAATACCGTATAGTTGGTAAATCCTTCGGCTTTCTCTATATTTTTATCTAATCCTCGAAACTGCCCGTCTGCATCCTGAAAGATGAACGGATGCAAAGCCGCATGGTAAGCCGATGTATAGAATGTTCTTTTCGTTTTACGGTCGGCAGTAAGGGTATATTTTCCAAGTTCTTTTTCCCATAGTGCTTCTCCTTTAGCTTTCAGATCATCGAAAGTGAGTCCAGCAAGTTCCGCCATATTGTTTTTTGCCCCGTTTGTGCTGACCGATGAAATAGCAGTTTTTACAATCACTTCCTCTCCGGCTTTCGTATCAAAAGAGATGCAAGCCATCAGATTCTTTCCCCAAGCCTCATAGCTGCTACGAAACCGGGAAGTATTGTAAATCACCGGCTTCTTATTCTGCATAAAGCGTAAGCCGGTCAACTTTTTAGAGAAAGTAGCCGTGAAATAGATATGCCGTTCCGGTCCCCAGCCTTTCACCAGTTTATATCCGGTGATGGTAGAATCATTTTCCATGCGCAGATTTGCCCATTCACAAGATTGCCATAAAGTATGGTTCATATCGATCATTATAAAAGCTTTATCCGATTGAGGATAGGTGAAGCGGAACATACCACTACGTACCCCTGACGTCATTTCAGCCTTTACTCCATAATCTGACAGTTCCACCGCATAATAATTAGGTGATGCCCATTCCTTTTCATGAGAATAACGTGAACGGTATCCCTTTCCCGGCTCCTCACGTGTCCCCGGATCCAGTTTCATCTCTCCTGTTCCGGGAATAAACAAGAAGTCTCCCAAATCAGGTATACCAGTCCCGCTTAAATGAGTCAGACTGAACCCCAACAAAGTGGAATGATTATATTTATAACCGGAAGCCGCATCATAGTATTTACTATCTGTGTCCGGACTCATCTGAATTCCTCCGAAAGGAATCTGCGCACCCGGATACACATTACCATAACCATCTGTTCCCACAAATGGATTCACATAATCAATCAGTTTCTCGGTTTGAGCCATGCCTGGCAAAATACTCACCAGGCACAGCCATACTAAAAACAATCCTCTTTTACCCATTACACTCACCATATTTACATTATTATGCTTGTATATCACCTACCGCAACTTGATATTCATGCCACAGTTCATCAATATTATATTCGTCTCCTAGAACATGCTTGATAGCTCCATCAAACGACCAAGGGATAACCTCCAATGTACTCCGGTTAAACTTACGCAGGAATTCAGGATCTTTGTTGTCACGTAACCACACGAAGAAATAACCCGCCGTACGGTATCCGTCCATATAATTTCCACCTTTCGGACGGGCATTCGGTCCGTCAAATCCTCCATTGGCAACCCGCACAGCATCTGCCATTCCCTCGATAAATGCCCAGAACACACGATTGGTTCCATAAGAGCCGATTCCCTGCGGCTCCAGCTGATATGCGTGCGTCAATTCATGCAAGAGCACCCCGCGTGTTTCAAAAAACAACTTCGCCGTATCATTCGCTGCAAAAGATTTTTCAATGTGACGTGTACTGTAGAAAATCGTCACATCACCATTACCACCACCTTTCGCAGAAATACCGTTGATATCTTCCAATGTATAATGTATCTTGTGCACTGCAGGAATACTATCTTCCGGAGAATTGTAAAGAGTAGCTAATACAGTACGTGCCTGTTCCTTGATGTACGATTCAGCATCGGGAATGATCCGATGGTAAATGTCCGATCCCAGCGTTTCCGGTGCTTTATCCTCAAACAATACAGCACCTGTATTGTACTCTTTCCATACATCAGAATTATCCTTCACCTGTTTTTGCACACTTGCAGCACAAGCCCCCATACCTACCAGCAGGCAGGCTGCATAGATCAAATGTATCTTTTTCATACTCCTTTATTGATTATTTGTTGATTCCGTTAGTTAATGAATAAGGTTTATCCTCCGGTGATAATCCGCGACGTTTGTTAGGTGACGCCCCCATCTTGAATTCAAGCACGCCTCCTTTCAAAATGTCTTCATGTGTAATATACATCTTGTCGTATACCTTGCCGTTCAATTTCAGCGACTGCACGTAACGTTTCTTGTCGCTGACACCCGGCGCTTTGATCTCCAATGTCTTTCCATTAGGAAGTGTCATCTTCAGATAAGGCAGGTAGGGCGCTCCCAATACATACTGGTCTGTACCAGGACAAACCGGATAGAAGCCCATCACGGAGAAAAGATACCATGCTGACATCTGTCCGCAATCATCATTTCCACCCAATCCGTTAATATCATTCTTATACATCTTATTCAGAATCTCACGCAGCCAGTACTGTGATTTCCACGGCTGGGAAGTCCACGCATATAGATAAGGAACATGGTGGCTCGGTTCATTACCATGCACATATCCGCCGACCAAACATTCTTCAGTAATATCCTCATTATGCTCATAGTACTTCTCCGGCAGATGCATGGAGAACAGTTCATCCAATTTCTGCACGAACGTCCCTTCTCCTCCCATCAAGTCGATCATGCCAAATACATCGTGTGGCACATGAAAAGAGAAATTCCATGAATTGCCTTCAATAAAACCTTCACCATAGGTTTGCAATACATCAAACTCTTTCTTGAAAGAACCGTCACTATAACGGGGACGTGCAAAACCAATACTTGTATCATAGATAGTACGATAATTGAGGGCACGCTTTCGGTAAGTCTCCGCTATTTCCTTGTTACCTGCCTTCAAAGCTGTCTGATAGATAGTCCAATCGTCGTATGCATACTCCAAAGTAGAAGAAGCTGCTGTACCACTTTTGTCAAGCGGAATATATCCCAGCTTCATATAATCAGCTATACCTTCATAATACGGAACGGTGGATGTACTGACCATTGCCGCCAATGCCTCATCCACATTCGAAAAGACGCCTTTGGTTATTGCATCCGCCAGTACAGACACAGCATGATAACCGCTCATACACCAGTTTTCATTTCCCATCAGACTCCATATCGGCAACATTCCATGTACGCTTTGTTGCTCATGTTTAATCATGGATTCCACCATATCCGCATTGCGTCCCGGTTTCACCAGATTCAGGAAAGGATGTTCCGCACGATAGGTATCCCAAAGGGAAAATATAGTATAGTTGGTGAATCCTTCCGCCCGGTGTATGTTATGATCCAGCCCACGATAGGAACCGTCTACATCCATATACACAGACGGATTAATCATGGTGTGGTAAAGAGAAGTATAGAACATTGCTTTCTGATCGGGCGTACCTTCGATCTCGAAATGCTCCAGTTCACTATTCCAATCTGTACGAGCAGCTTCCGCCAACTGTTCGAAACTCTTTCCGGAAGCCTCGGCATGCAGATTCTTAATGGCCCCTTCCGTACTGACTGCCGACAATGCCACTTTTACAACCAGTTCCGAATTGTTAGCGGTATCGAAGTTAAAGTAAGCCACGATTTTTCGACCTGTGATTTCGGGGAAGTTCTTTTCCATCTTGAAACGACGCCAGAAGCCATTGTACAGTACTTTTTCCTTATCCTTATATCCGTAGTCTTTAATCGGCTGTGACAAAGAGATAGCAAAATAGGTATAATTCGTGCGCGCCCATCCGTTGGTGATACGGTATCCGGTCAACAGAGTATCGTTTTCTACCCTTAAATTAGCCCATAGTACTTTGCCGTCATAATTATAAATACCATGCACCAGATCCAAAATCAAATGACCATCTTTTCCTTTCGGGAAGGTATATTTATGTATACCCGTCCGTTGTGTTGCTGTCAGTTGGGCTTTAATGCCATAATCATCCAGCATCACTTCATAATATCCGGGAACAGCTTTTTCTGTAGCATGGTCAAAACGTGAACGGTATCCCTCTTCCGGATAATCCGCCCGGCCGGGATTTAACTTCACATCGCCAACAGCAGGCATCAACAAGATATCTCCCAAGTCAGAATGTCCCGTACCACTAAGATGAGTGTGACTGAAGCCAACAATGGTCTTGTCCCTATATTGGTAACCGGCACAATACTCGTAGGCATTTTTCTGATAAGCTCCATTTACATTATGCGGAATTGTGTCTGTGTCCGGACTCAACTGTACCCATCCGAAAGGAGTACAAGCACCGGGAAAAGTGTGCCCCATCCCATTGGTCCCGATAATCGGATTCACATAGTCTACCGGCTGTTGAGCTATGGCGGACAAAGTTGCTGCCGCCATAGTCATCATCAATACTTTCTTTCTCAAATTATTCATATCAGCTTACTTTGCGTCACGAGAGAATGAATACGGGAAGTCTGATTCGTTGATACCTCTTCCCTTATTCGGTTTGTTATCCATATCAAACACCAGACGACCGCCTTTCAACAGATCGAAATGGTTCAGATAATTCTTTGTATAATTCTTGCCATTATAGTTCAATGAACGAATATAACGATTATCATCGTTATTCTTCGGGGCGGAGATTTCCAATTTCTTGCCGTTCTCCAGTGTAATCGTTGCTTTCTTAAAGTAAGGAGCTCCCATCACATATTCATTGCTGCCCGGACATACCGGATAAAATCCCAATGCAGTAAATACATACCAAGCCGAAGTCTGACCGTTATCTTCATCTCCACAATAACCGTCCGGAGTAGGAAGATAGAGGCGGTTCATCGTCTCACGCAACCAATATTGGGCTTTCCACGGTTCGCCGGCATAGTTATACAAGTAGATCATGTGCTGGATAGGTTGGTTACCATGTGCATAGTTACCCATGTTAGCAATTTCCATTTCACGAATCTCGTGAATCACTCCTCCATAATAGCTATCATCAAATACAGGAGGAAGATTGAATACAGAATCAAGCATACTGACAAACATCTTCTTGCCGCCCATCAGATCAACCAGTCCTTGTACATCGTGGAATACCGACCATGTATAATGCCAACTATTTCCTTCCGTAAAGGCATCTCCCCATTTAAAAGGATTGAAAGGAGTCTGGAAAGTTCCGTCGGAATTCTTTCCCCGCATCAACTTAGTTTCCGGATCGAACAGATTACGGTAGTTCTGACTCCTTTTCTTATAAACATCCAGTTCTTCTGCCGGACGACCTAATTTTTCACCCATACGGTAGATGCACCAGTCATCGTATGCATATTCCAATGTGCGTGCCGCATTCTCATTAATTTTCACATCGTATGGCACATAGCCCAGTTTGTTATAATATTCATATCCACGGCGTCCGGTAGTAGAAACTTTCGGATGTACGCTATTGGCCCCTTTCAGTAGACCTTCATACATTTTTTCTGCATCCGCTTTGGTTATATTCTTCATGAAAGCATCCGCCACTACAGAAGCAGAATTATTCCCAACCATGCAACCACGATGGCCCGGGCTTGCCCATTCAGGAAAGAATCCACTTTCAAGATAGGTATTCAACAGACCTGCCTGCATCTTCTCACCCATTGAAGGATATATCAAATTAACAAATGGAAACAAGCAACGGAAAGTATCCCAGAATCCAGTGTCGGTAAACATATATCCCGGACGGATTTCACCATTATAGGGGCTGTAATGCACAGTTTCCCCCTTACCGTTTACTTCGTAAAACATACGAGGAAACAACACCGAACGATACAAACAAGAGTAGAACGTACGCATACGGTTCTCATCGCTGTCTTCAACCTTGATACGCCCCAAGACATTGTTCCATGCCTTACGACCGGCCTCTTTTGTCTGTTCAAAAGTCTTATTACCAATTTCCTTCAAGTTCAGTTCCGCCTGTTCGGGGCTGATGAATGAGGATGCCACTTTTGCATGCACTTGTTCTCCTTTTTTCGTCGAAAATCCGATAGCAGCACCCACGTGATTGGATTGCAGTTCGAGATGTGTTTCAACCAAATGATAGTCTGCCCATACTTTATTGAAAGTAAAAGGCTTGTCGAACTCTATCACAAAGTAATTCTTAAAGTTTTGAGGAACACCGCCACTATTGCGTGTCGTATAACCAACTATTTTATTTTCTTCGGGAATCACCTTCACATACGAACCGCGGTCGAAAGCATCTACCACCACATAGGCATCGGAGGTTTCAGGGAAAGTGAAACGGAAATATGCGCAACGTTCCGTCGGAGCTATTTCAGTTGTCATGTCATACTCTGACAAATAAACACTATAATAATAAGGAGTGGCTTTCTCTGCCTTATGAGAGAACCAGGAAGCACGACTGTCCTGATCGATCTTCAACTGTTTAGTCATCGGCATGATTGAGAACTGACCGTAGTCATTGATCCACGGACTAGGCTGATGGGTTTGCTTGAAACCTCTGATTTTGTCGGATGCATAAGTGTAAGCCCAACCGTCACCCATCTTTCCGGTTTGTGGCATCCAGAAGTTCATTCCCCAAGGCAACGCGATGGCAGGATATGTATTCCCATTAGATAGTGATATTTTCGAATCAGTTCCCATTAAAGGATTCACATAGTCTACCGGTTGCTTTTGCGCAAAGGTAGAGGAAGCTCCCAATAGCAGGGCTATTGCGATAGATAGTAGTTTCTTTTTATTCATGGTCTACGAATTAAGCTATTAATTAAATTATCAAGTCTTTTTTATTTACGTTACAAATTAAAGCATCTTTCTGCAATTATCCGTCCTCTGATACGCCAAAATAAGAAAAAATAGCATGTGGTCAACCAAAGGATACGAGCGTCAACGAGAGTACAACCGAAAGACTAACCGTTTAAGCAATAGAGAGAGGATAATTAGCCTTTACCCTCTCTCCAATTCTATCAGAAACAAATATTTATTATTACCTAATTAATTCCATCCCGGGTTCTGATGTCCTTCCAACGCAGGATTAGCCTGAATTTCATCTAACGGGATAGGCCATAACAAAGCATATTCAGGAATGGCACCGGCTCTTGTGCTTCCATCTGGCTTGTTTTGGATTTGAGCCGATGCAAGAGCAGTCCATTTCAATTTTCCTGATTCGGTAGATGCTTCCGGATACAAACGAGTACGACGAATGTCATCCCAAATCTTAAATTCCAACGGTAACTCATGCAAACGTTCAGTCAAAATCGATTGTATTAAATCGTTTCCTGTAGCCGTCTCATCTGCCAATCCAGCACGTTTACGCACTTGATTGAGATAATATTTAGCTCCACCGACAGCATTATCTTCATGATTTGTACGTGCCAGACCTTCGGCCGCAATCAGCAAGACTTCCGCAAAACGGAATACTGGCATATTATAATCACCGTCGTGACCACTAATCAAAGCATTTTCATCAAACCATGCCCAGTTGCCTGCATTGTTCAAAGTATAAGTCTTTCCTTCAGCATCGGTATATTGCTTAAAGAAGAACTGTTTCTCATGTCCTCGAATATCATTAGAGGCATAGCTGTTAAGCAACATATCACAGGGAAGGTATGCATTATACAGCACGTCTCCTCCCGGATGGAACACTCCCCACTGGAAAGCATCTGTTCCGATAGAACGGCAAGCATAAGAGTTACCTACACTATAATTGGTGTAATTGTATTCTTTAGCATAAATGATTTCAGCAGATTCTTTCGTCGTCTTAATTACATTATATGCTGAGTTTAAATCATCAGTCGTTCCATTCGGATGAATAAGTTCGTGAGGACTGTCATTGATCACTTTCAATGCCATCTGTGCAGCTTTTCCATAATAGTCTGCCCCTCCGTTTAACGGTGCACCAGCCCATTGTAGATAAACTTGTGCCAGCAAAGTCTGCGCCATTGCTCTGGTAACATAACAGCCATTTTCATAGAACGTTTTATTCGGCAATGCATCCCCGTTGACAATATCCAGCAAGTCGGCTTCAATTTTCTTATAAACCTCTTCAGCAGAAAGACGTTCTTTGTACATACCTTCTGTAGATGTGTAAGGTTCTGAAATATAAGGAACGCCACCAAATTCTTTGACCAGCCAAAAATACCCGTATGCACGGAAAAATTTACCTTGAGCCACATAATTATTAATAGTAGCTTCATCCAGCACACCGGTCATTGTCGGAATATTGGCAATAACAAAGTTGGCACGTGAAATACCTTTATAAAACTCATGCCAGTATTTCATTGCAATATCATCAAAAGATTCAATATTGAAGTTACACCCTTCGGATGCCGTAGTAAATGTTCTATCCTTACGCTTATCAACGTACAATCCGGACACAATACCACCCCACATTGTCGCTTTAGGAGTCCAGCCACCGCCTACATCAGTGTTGTGTAAATAAGGTACACCACCAAAATACAATGCGTTCACCCCCGACTCCGCATCAGCTTTCGTCTTCCAGAATTGGTCAGATGATTTCATATCCAATGGTTCTTCTTTCAGGAAATCGTCGCATGAATTCAGCAACACAGAAAGTGAACACATACAAAATGCAGATATATATACTTTTAATAGTTTCATAATTCTTATAGTTTTTATAACGGTGAATTAAAATGCTACATTAAGACCGAACGTAAACGTTCTCGGACGCGGATAGGTGAAGAATTGGCGGTTAGCCCCCCATTTGTTGTCACCTAAACGAGATGAGTTATCCGGATCGTATCCGTTATAGTCCTTAGAAGTAATCAGGAACGCGTTATTCACATTCGCATACAAACGCAATGAAGACAGACCGATCTTCTTAATCAATGTTGGATTGAAGGTATATCCGAGCTGAATCATGTTACAACGCAAATAAGAACCATTGCAAACCCAGTCATCATCTGCCTGGTTATTAGCTCCCTGACCAAAGTTATTCAGACGAATTGCCTGTTCTTTACCCGACGGATTGAGAGTTGGATGCCATGCTTCCTTATAAAGACGGTCTATACCGTTAGTTAGGAAACGGGCTACAGTAGAGTGATAATATTCTTGCATCACGTCTACCCCCCATGTAAACTGAAAGTCTAAAGTCAAATCAAATCCTTTATAATTGAAGGTATTGATAAATGAGCCCATCCAGTCAGGTAATCCGTTACCGATAATTTCGCGTTTCTTATAAGTTACCTTTTCACCGATAGTGGAAGGTATGTTCATTGTCTCCGGATCCCAGTTAGACGGAATACCATCGTAAATACCGGCACGCTTATAACCATAGAAAGAAGAAAGCTCTTCACCTTCACGGATCAACATATCGTAACCCACAAAACCATCGGTTGTAATCTGACGCTTACCGGTGACAGGATCAACAGATGCACTTTCATCCAGTTTCTCTACACGATTTTTGTTGAAACCTAAATTAAGAGTGGAAGTCCATTGGAAATCATGTGTCTGAATAGGATATGCTGTAACCAGAATATCTAAACCACGATTGGAAACGGCTCCAATATTATCCATAATGGAAGAGTAACCTGTTGATTCAGGAACCGGACGGTCGAGCAACAAATCCGAAGTATACTTATAATAATAGGAAATATCGAAATTCAGTCTGTTATTGAATAAACCCAACTCGAATCCTAAGTCCCACTGTCCTGTCTTTTCCCATTTCAGGTCCGGATTAGGCATATTGTCCAGATAAGACACTACGTGCAGAGCATCACCAATGATCGTATTCGACTGGCTCACCGTAGCCAATGATTTATATGTACCAATTTCCGAATTACCTGTCAGACCGTAAGAAGTATGTAATTTCAGCTTGCTGATCAATGAGTTATCTTTCAAAAAGTCTTCATTAGAAATCATCCAACCCAAGCCGACTGACGGGAAAAATGCATATTTATTGTTCTGTCCGAATTTGGAAGAGCCATCATAACGACCGGTTACGGTAGCCATATACTTGTTGTCATAAGAATATGCCAGACGCAAGAAATAAGAGTTCATCGCCCACTTGTCGTAATCATTGCCTACAGAAGGACGGTTCGTTCCGGAACCTAAATTATAATATCCGTAGAAGTCATCAATATACTTACTGTCGGAAGCTTCGAATTTGGTATAATTATACTCTTGCCAAGACATACCCGCCATTGCATTAATGTGATGTTTGTTTATATCTTTCACATAAGTCAAATAGGTTTCTTCCTGCCAATACAAAGAGTTGGAGTTATTTGCAGAAGCTGCTCCCTCGGAACTTTGATTAATCATCGGACGCGGAGTGAACGGCGTATAGTTAGCATCACGATTATTGTGGTAGTCGATACCGAACTGGGTCTTCAAATCCAATCCTTTCATGAGATGGAAAGTCAAAGCAGCATTACCAAAAATCTGCGTACGATATTGCATAGCCTGCATCCGTTCGAGCAACTCAACGGGATTACCTACACCTTCCGGGCTGAATCCTTGTTTTCCGCTATTAGGATCAGTCTGATTATTGAGAATAGAGCTTGTATTAATAATGTTCGTCTGCGTATATTCACCATCCAGCTTAACCGGTAAGAAAGGCAACTGTTCGATCATCGTACGCAATGCGCCTTGTCCGTAAGGGTTATCAGAAGTTCTATTACCCCAAGTATGATTTACTAATAAATTAACGGAAGTAGACAGCCAATCAGTCGGTTTGTCATCATACGCCAATTTTGCATTGATACGTTTGAAGTAAGAATTCAACAAAATACCCTGTTGATCGGTATAATTGATGAATGCTCCGATAGAAGATCCTTCTCCTGTACGTTGGATACTGATCTGATGGTTATGAGAGATGGCAGTGCGGGATGCTTCATCCTGCCAGTTGGTATTATATTTCGGAGAACCGTCTGCATTGAACAAACGTTCGTCTGTGAATATCTGTGACAGATCAGTTGTGAAGTTCTTGCCTTGAAATTCGTTGGCATTTTCCAATCCCTGCTTGAAGGTAGACATCCATTCGTTAGCATCCATTACATCTATTTTTCTAGCCATCTTACCGATAGACAATGAACCATCATAGGAAACATGGACTCCTTTTCCTGCATTACCGCGCTTGGTAGTCACCATGATAACACCATTCGCACCACGGGCACCATAGATGGCAGCAGAGGAAGCATCTTTCAATACTTCGATAGATTCGATATCATTCGGATTAAGCAATTCGAAGTTTGACATCACCACTCCATCTACTACGTACAGCGGTGATGCCGACGCGTTGATAGTAGAAATACCACGAATGATGACACGTGATTCTCCACCCGGCTGACCGGTATTAGAGAAGATATTCACACCGGCCACTTTACCCTTCAATCCGTCAAGCGCATTGAATGATTGTGCTTTCAGCATGTCTTTACCTTTGGCTGTGGAAATGGAACCCGTCAAGTCTGATTTGCGCATGGTACCATAACCTACAACGACTACTTCGTCCAGTGCTTTCGTATCCGATTGCAGAACTACGTTCAGAACATTACTCTTTAATTCCGAGACTTTAAATTCTTGTGTGATATAACCAATATACGAAAACACCAAGGTGGCATTGGAAGGAACAGAGAGAGTGTATTTACCGTTAATGTCAGTGATTGTTCCTGTACTACCGTTTTTAACTTTCACCGTACCACTGATAACCGCCTCTCCCTGATCATCGGTTACCGTACCGGAGATTGATTTTACAGATTGAGCATTCATGCCCAAACTCAACATCATACCTATTACAAATAAGGTAAGATACTTTAGTTTTTCATTCATAATTCCTTTAAATTTGATTAGTAATAAGGTTAATTCCCTTTAAATTGTTGCAAATAAAGGCTATTCGAATAAAAGTCCAATGCTCTACCTTGCCAAAAAAACGGCAAAATAAAGACACAAATTTAAAGCACAGAATGGTAAATTAGAGCACAGATTAACACACTAATAATCAACACAATAAAATCAACAAAAGGGATTTATAGCACAAGGTTGTGACAAACAAATAAATAATAATGTTTCCCAACTAATCACCTATACGAAAGAATTTAACCTGACAATCAGCATACCTTTCGCTGTTCTCGATAATCTTTCGGTGTCATCCCGAACCGACGGGTAAACTCTTTATAAAAATAAGACCGGCTGGAAATACCGACCTCCATAATAACATCTTGAATAGAAAGTTCTTCATCAAGTAACAGGCGGGCTGCCTTTTCCATACGGTAACTCTTTATTAAATCACCGGGAGCAGTATTGGAAATTTCCTTGAATTTACGATAGAACTGACGGGAACTCATTGCCATACGATCAGCGATCAACGTTGAGCCCAGTTCTTCCTTGTCCAGGTTTTCTTCAATCACCTTTAACAATTTACGAATAAAATCAGCTTGTTCGGTAGTTGTACAGACAATCTGTCCCGCCAAATCTCCCAGTTCCTCCATATATATCTGCTTCGCTTCCCGCTTTCCATAAATAGCATTATGGACAACTTCCCGCAAGAATAATATATCATAAGGAAGTACAATATAAGAATCAGACCACAAGATCAGTTCCCGCTGAATGGCCGAACCAACTTTCCAGGTTAACAATGGAATAAAAGCTGTCTTTGAAAGCAGAGTACGATTCCGGCTAACATACTCCATAAAAGTACTTTCAGCATTGGCATACATTGTCATATCCACTAATAATAGAGCCGGAGCCGACCGACGAATTTCGTCAAAAGCAAGCTGCACACTCTTTACTTGATGAACCACGTATTCATCAGCTAGGAAATTACTAATCAACCAAGTCATTTCATCTCTGTCTTCCAACAAAAGCACAGTTTTTTTCCCTTGTTCACCTGCTACTGTCAAGACCGCCGGTTCAAAGATAATCGTCAACCGACTACCACTCTCATCATCATCATAACGAAGAACGGCATGAATACGTTCCAAAGCTGACCGTACAAAACCTAAAAGTAAATGCACAACAAACACATGATCGGAATCTTTCTCCGTCACTGAAGAAGCTTTATCTGAAAGATATTCATACAACGCTTTCGCAGTAGCATCTTTAGAAGAAAAATGTAGCTGCATCTTACCATCCTGTTCTGACATTTCTACTATTACGCCATGAGTACCTTTCATTTCAGTAATCCGGAGATAACAGCAATAAAGAATACTATATAATGCATTCTTGTAAACTGGAAATGTTAAGTGTTCCGGAATCATTGACGATATAGAAGAATGATCAATCCCTTGTTCTTCCAACGTACGCAACACCTCTTGAGAAACTCCCTGTATACTCATACGTGCAGAAACAATAAACCGATCCGGAAAGAATTGTTTAAGTTCTTCCAAAAACAGAGCGTCAGGATTAAGAAGTGCGCTCATCACAGTTTCGCGTATCAGTGACACTTTCTCAAGACATTGCTCATAAGAAAGATTCTCAGCACGCAATTGGTCACAATAATTATAAATGAGAGTAAAATCTTCAAGCATCCTACGGTTTGTATATACAGTCTCGGATTTCCGGCAACTTTCTGTCCCCATCAGTGTTTTCATCATCCGTTCCTGAAGGTAGTTTTTACGTAGTAAATATATCACGTACCCTAACAGCAACAAGAAAATGATCAAATAAACCAAATAAGCCGCCACCGATCGATACCAGGGAGAAAGGATATATACCGGAATAGAAAAATGCCGATATTCCGTATCAAATACATCCCTCTTATAGCGTACCTTAAAGATATAATCACCTGCCGGCACTCCTGTATATGAGGCTTCATTAATACTACTAAAAGAGGTCCAATCCTTATCATATCCTTCCAACTGGTAAGAATATTCTATATCTTCTCCTGATAAAAAATCCGGAACAACAAAAGAAAGTGCAAATGAAACCTCCGTCCCCTTCAACTGTAATGCCTTACCATCGTCTGTATAGTAATCTCCATCCCCCTGAACCACTTGCGTATGTCCAACAGTCAACTTACGTAACAAAATATCCGGATAAAATTCCGGAGCAGCCTGCACCTCTTTATCCAAATAAAGCAACCCGTCAATCCCACCGAAAAAAAGCTCCTGTGTATATGGGCACATGTAATAAGCATCATCGCTAAACTCGCCGATTTGAACACCTGCACTGTAAAAGTAGGCATGTGATGAGCCATTTATCGGATTATATTTAATCAGCCCCCGATTCGTACCAAGCCATAAGAGTCCGTTCTCATCTTCAAGTACACCATGAATCATATCATTGAGCAAACCTTGCTCCCGTCCGATATAAGTAGCTTTCATCTGTTTTCCATTAGAATTCAGACATACCAACCCTGATGTTGTCCCTACATATAACAGCCCTTCTTTGGTCCGATACAGGCTAAGCACATCGTCTACCGACTTATGAAGCATTTCTTTCAAAGAAATCACTTTATATTCTTCAGTCCGCTTATCAAACCGTACGAGTCCTTTCTCCCGACTGCCAAGCCACAAAATAGAATCCCCTTCGGGCAGCATTGGATAGAACATCGTAATTTCTCGCTGACCGTGAAAAAAATGATAACTTTTCTGCGACTTGAAACGAATGGTACCTGCCTGCTTCTCAAGTATTAATTTATGAAAACCGGAACCGGCTGTCACCACATAAAGTACACTATCATTTTCCTCATAAATGCCATGTATCTCGGTGGGTTGTGCCGGCAGATTCTCCACAGAATGCAAAGCTTTGTCTTCAAAAGAATAGTAAAATAGTCCCGGATCTCCAGATCCTATCCAAAAGCCATCCATATAACGGCTTTGAACCAATTTATAAACAGGAAATTCTTTATTCCATCGTATATAAGACACAACATTTTGCTTACCTTCAGGAGAGTAAACTGTAACGGTAGAAGCCTCCTCATTCTCACGATAATCCGGTATATGCAACAGTCCATCACCTTTCGTCCCGAACCATAGCCCACCACTATTGTCTGTCATAACAGAACGTACCTGCCTGCTTAAGTTAGATGACAGTTGATTGAGCATCAAATTGGTGGCAATAGAATATTTCTTAGCATACATAATCGTTCCTTGTCCGTCTGAAGCAACCCATAAGACATTCTGATGAGGATCTCGATAAATACTATATATACGTACATTCCGGTCGACCACTTCTTCTTTATATTTTTGTGAAGTACGGAGACGGACTAACCCATTCGTTCGAAAACCAATAATAATATCTTCATAGAAAAGGGCTATTCCTGCAATAGTTCCATTCTTCTGCACTAATGAAGAAAGGTTACGAATATAAATTTTAGATTGTCGGGAAATATCATAAACATAAAGATCATGCTCACTATCGATAAAACAAAGAACGCCATTCTGATAAAAGACATCTTCAATAGGTTTCGCATGAAAATTAGTAGATGAAACAGTTGAATGAATTGATAATGTGTCACAATCAAAAGCATCCTGCGAAACCTGTAACAGTTCCCCTGTTTGTTGAGTGAAAATCCACAAAACACCATCATCCGTTACGAACGCCCGTTTATCCATATCCTCTACGGGTACTTTCAGATTCTTAATCTGTACAAATCGTTTATAAGATGTATTATAGTAGAAAATTCCACCATGACTCACCACCCATGTGTTTCCTTTAGAATTGGAATGTAGATAATAATCATCTGTAAAGTCATAATATCCGACAACTTGCCGTGAATCCTGTGAAAGACGATTAATCCCCAAATGAGTAGAAATCCACAAACAATTATTATCCGCCTGCTGAATAGAATGGATTACGTTGTTACTCAAAGCCTTGGGAGCTGAAAAATCGGAACGGAAAACTTCCATGCTTCTGCCGTCATAACAATTGACACCATCGTAAGTACCGAACCACATCAACCCTGTATTGTCTTGAAAAAGACAAAGCACAGCGCTATTAGATAATCCTTGCTGATAATCTACTTTCCGGAAGATATATGAATCTTTACCGCCATCTGCCTGACAGATCAATGAATAAATCAATAGAACAAAAGGAAAAATCAAGCGCATTTTCATTGTGTTAATCATTAATATCATCTATTAAATATCAGGCAATCGCTTATATGTTTTGTTTCGCAGTGCGAAAAAAATAGCCATTAATAATCGATGTCTTTGATTCTCTTTACACAAAGATACGTTTTTATACGGAAAATGCAACTCTATTTTATCAAGTACCTCTATTTTTCAACAATTACTTCACTACTAAGTTCACACAATCTAAGAGTCTGCCTCTTCCATTTTTCAATGATCTCATCATTATAAATAATAATGCAATCAGTTTTATTTTCATATCGCACGTTTATCAATATGTATATTTAAGCCATGTGTTTATCATTGATATAAGACCTATAAAGTTTTGTATACCAATTGATATTCTTGTAGTGTATCTATGCTAACGACGCAGTAAAGTAAGCTTCGTTGATTACTTCTCTCTCAACACTGCTTACTTCTCATGTAATCTATTAATAGAAAAGTTGCTCTTGATTAAGTCCAAACTTTCTTTTTATTAACAGTAAAGTTGCTTTTCATCCCTTCCAATCTATAAATGCAATCTTCATTTATAAAAACAAAGGTTCCGTTTTTAAAAACAAAGCTTGCATTTATAAAAATGAAGCTTTCATTTTAAGTTTGTAAATAACAAAAGAGAAGTTTACTATTAGACGAAAGGAAGTTTAGACTTAATCAAAAGAAACTTTATTGTTAATACTCAAGGAGAAGAGTAACTATTATCATTCAGTGGATATCATCCTAATAAAAAGTCTCGTATATCAATGAGACAACTTATTCAGTTATCTTTATGATATACGAGACTCAAATGTTATAAATAAAATCCTATTTTGCAGGATATTATTTTGCTAATTCATTAATCACATCCATTATCTTCTGACCGATTTCTTCGGCAGCTTCCATGGTAGAAGCTTCACTATACACACGGATGATCGGTTCTGTATTACTCTTGCGCAAATGTACCCATTTGTCGGCAAAGTCTATTTTCACACCGTCGATATCGTTGATTTCTTCGTTCTTATAGATTTCCTTCACTTTGGCAAGGATAGCATCTACATCGATTTCCGGAGTCAGGTCTACACGGTTTTTAGCAATGAAGTAAGGAGGATAAGTAGCACGGAGCTCGCTAACCTTCTTTCCTTCGTGAGCCAGATGGCTAAGGAATAATGCGATGCCTACCAATGCATCACGTCCGTAGTGACTGGCAGGATAGATTACTCCACCATTTCCCTCACCGCCGATAACGGCATTGGTTGCTTTCATCTTCGTTACAACATTTACTTCGCCTACGGCAGAAGCGCTGTATTCCATTCCATATTTGCGAGTTACATCACGCAAAGCACGGGTAGAGCTCAAATTAGAAACAGTGTTACCGGGAGTATGTTTCAGTACATAGTCGGCAACAGTAACCAATGTATATTCTTCACCGTACATTACGCCATTCTCGCAGATCATTGCCAGACGGTCAACATCGGGGTCTACAACGAAAGCTACATCGGCCTTTCCACCTTTCATTAAGTTCATGATGTCACCGAGGTTCTTTTCAAGCGGTTCGGGGTTGTGCTGGAAGTTTCCGGTAGGTTCACAGTAGAGTTTTTCTACATGTTTCACACCTAAACGTTCAAGAAGTTCGGGAAGAATGATACCGCCTACCGAGTTTACACAGTCAATAGCCACCCGGAAATCGGCTTTTTTGATAGCTTCTACATCTACCAGATCGAGAGCCAATACACTGTCGATATGTTTCTGATTATAAGTCAGGTCTTTGCGGTAAGAGCCCAAGTGATCTACGTCGGCATAGTCAAATTCTTCTGCTTCAGCAATACGAAGTACTTCGTTGCCTTCGGCTGCATTCAGAAATTCGCCATGTTCATTCAGCAATTTCAGTGCATTCCACTGCTTCGGGTTATGAGAAGCTGTCAGGATAATACCGCCACAGGCGCCTTCCATTGTCACAGCAAGTTCTGTGGTCGGAGTAGAAGCAAGATCAATATCTACTACATCCCAGCCCATTCCCATTAATGTGCCGACTACTACGTTTTTTACCATTTCACCTGAGATACGGGCGTCGCGTCCCACAACAATCTTGTTGCTCTTCGCTTTGCAGGTCTTACGAATTAACGTAGCATAAGCCGAGGTGAATTTTACAATGTCAAGCGGGTTCAGTCCTTCTCCCGCTCCTCCGCCGATGGTTCCGCGGATTCCAGAGATAGATTTGATTAGAGTCATAGGTTTTTAACTAAAAGATTTATCTAATGTTAGTGCTTTAGCTTTTTGCTTTCTCAAACTTCCAGATATCATAGAAATAAGGATTGACATATTGTTGTGCAGTTGTATGCCCCATCTTAGAAGGTACAATCAGGCGTACATGTGCATTATTACGCAAATAAGGTAAGGCAATCAACCATCCGGATGGAATTGCAGTTCCATAACCTTGATTAACCCATAATAAATCATATTCCAAACTACCGGATAAAACGATCCCATAAACAGTAGACGCGTTTTGTACATAACGGAATGTTAATGGAAACTTATAATAATCAGGAGCATCCATCCATTCTTCTAAAGGTACATTGAAGCAAGTAACCTCTCCTGTCATCATATCCTTTTCTACATAACGAGTACAAATGACATTATTATTAGCAAAAGTGTCTACCGCATTCTCAAATTCACTTTTATCTTCATCTTTCCCGCCACGATCTACGATCTGCATATATACGCCATTGGAAAAAGCAACATATTCGTCATATCCATCCCCAGCTTCTTTTGAAGCCGTAACAGTGTCTCGTTCGAACTCTTCCAGTGAAATGACACGAATATCATTATCTTTGATGAACTTATTCACCGCATTTTTCTCGTCTTCCAGCATTTCTGCATAAGTCTTCGAATTGTCGCATGCCTGGAACAGACTTCCGGCGGTTAACAAAGAGAGAAATAAAAATACAAGTTTCTTCATTATCTGTTATTTAGCTATATTCCGCACAAATGTATCTCAAAATCATTAAAAGTTGAAAGGGGGAAGTTGAAAGTTCGTATCTTTTAACCTTTCCATATTCACTTTTAACCTTCCATCTTTAGCTTTTCGCTGTTAGCAAAGGTTTATACTTCTCAAGCGCTTTCTCAAAGACCGCTTTTGCCTCTTCCATCGTTCCGAAAAACTCACCGCCCGAAGCGTTCAAATGTCCGCCACCGTTGAAAAATTCAGCGGCTAACTGATTACATGGAAAGGTTCCTACCGAACGAAGGGAGATTTTAATCATCGGCTTCTCTGTATCTTCCCGCAAGAAGCAGGAGAAACAAACATTCTTGATGGAAAGGGGGATGTTTACGAAGCCTTCGCTATCACCTTTTATATAGTTAAACTTACTTTGCTCGGCTTTTGTCAATGTGATTAATGCCGAATTACAATCCGGATAAACAGTCATGTTCGACAATACATAGCCCATCAAACGCAAACGGCTCTCCGAATAGGTATTGTACACCTTACGGTAAATATCATCCTTATCGATTCCTTTGGAAAGCAGCTCGCTGATGATAAAATAAATTTCCCGGTTATTTGAATTATAAGTGAATCCTCCTGTATCTGTCATCATGCCTGTGTAGATACATTCTGCACCTTCCTTCGTGATATCACTGAAATATCCCATACGACAAATCAGCCGGAATATCAATTCGGAAGTAGAAGAAATCTTAGGATAGGACATTACAATCTTACAGAAATCTTCGGGATACAGGTGATGATCGATCATGATTTTACGTGCAGGAGATGCAGCCACAGCATCTGCCATATCGTCAATACGCTTCAATGCATTGAAGTCGAGACAACAGATTACGTCAGCTTCGACTATCAACTTATCGGCAAAATCTTTGTAACGGTCATACAAAAGAATATCCTTACTGCCCGGCATCCATCGCAGGAAATCGGGAAAGGCATTCGGCACAATTACGTTTACTGTTTTTTCCTGTGAATCCAGGAAATGATACAATCCCAATGATGAACCAATAGCGTCGCCGTCAGGAGAAACATGGGATACAATTACTATTTTGTCAGCTCGTTCAAACCATTTGGAAAAATGGTCTATTTTGGCTTGTTCAATTACTTTCGTCAACATACTCTTAAACTTTATCAAGGTGCAAATGTACGATAAATCTTTGTACTTAGAGCAAAAAGTGGACAGAACCTTCGTCAGACAAAGAGATAAATCGCAGACCGGATTTCTTGCATTCGCTTTCAAGTAGGTGTTTGCGGTATTCCGAGAGGGACGCGTCCAATATGACGTAAGAGAAAGAAAAGACTTGGGCGAGTTCTTCCAGATGACCGTCATATCCTTTGCATAAGTAAAGATACTGAATATATAACGGAGAAACGGTAGATTTGTTTCGCCAACGGTTATCGTTTATGACACATACACGACAACCATGATAGGATATAATCTGCTGTTGACGGTTAAGTTCAGCGTGCCGGCAATCAGCCGTTATTTCTTGGGGAGGAAGAAGGTGATGACGCTTCCAATAGTTAGCTGTCATGTGTTTCAGACGTTTTTCATTGGAGAGAGTATCCATATAGTTTATCCAGGATTGCCCGTCACTTTTTATGCAATGTACTGCCGGACAACCACGCACATTGTAAAAGACTAAACTCGTTTGAGGACGATCCAGCCAATACAGCGTTGCATGATAAGTCCCCATCAACAAGATAGAAAAAAGACAGATTTGCAGATTCCGGTATCGGCGATTCATGAAATAATAGGTTAGCAGAGCGATGACAATATAGATACCTAGCACTTCTGACTGATAAAGCCAAATTCCATCTATAAAAGCGTAAGGAAGCTGTTCTACCCATCGGACAAAGAAATTAAGTCCTTCCAACAGCTTCTTAACACCTCCGGCCACTCCTATCTGAAGCCAGGAGAAAGGAGTCAGAAGAAGCATTACGACAGCAGCATATAAGATAATCGTAATCAAAGGAATAACAACTAAATTCGTCAATAGAAAATGCACGGAGAATCGAGAGAAATAAAACAGAACAAGCGGAGCTGTTCCTATTTGTGCGGCAATAGACACGCTCATGAGTCCCCAAACATACTTTCCTATTCTACTTTTCACGGTAATCAAATGGTAGATCGGCTTTTGGATAAGCAAGATAGAAGCAACAGCAAGGAAAGAGAGCTGAAAACCAACATCGAACAGCCATGCAGGATTGCAGAATAACATCAACCACGCAGCTACTGCCAATGTATTTAAAGATAAAGGTTCACGACCAACCATATCCGCCATAGCTAAAATCGAAAACATACTGACCGAACGTACTACTGACGGAGAAAGCCCTGTAAAAAAGGCAAAGGTCCACAATAAGACAAGAAGAAAAACAGAACGCACACATCTACCTATATTTCCTCTTCGGGCAATAGGTTTCAGAATGAAAAAGATCATTGTATATAAAAGTCCGATATGCAAACCGGATAAAGCAAGAATATGGCTTGCACCTGCTACCGAATAACTTTCACGAACCGAATCACTTAATTCTGTCTTATCTCCTATTGTTAGTGCTGAAAGTACAGCCAATTCATCGTCAGCGAATCCGAGTTCCCGATAGAACGAGAGCATTTTTCCTCTATAATAACTAGCTATACTGTTGAGATAAAGTCTACTCATCCCACCCTGTTGCAAAGAGCCGGGTAGTTCGTCTGAAGATAATGGTGGTTTGTTTGAGGATAACAAAGTCCATTTCCCGGATACAACATATCCTGTTCCGCTAATACCTTTCCGCATCAGGAAGCGGGCATAATCAAATTCATCAAAGTTTCGATTGTTGAGAGGAGGAGAAATGCGGGCAGAAATCAGCAGTTCATCTCCACTCTTCAAACGGGAGGCAGACGAATCTTGCTGTAGATAAAGAACCGCAGTATGTCCTATCGGATATATGCCCGCAGTATCACGACGTTCTTTTAATAATGCCTGACAGAGGTAAGTATGTTCTTTAGGTTGAGGCGCATCCGTTATCAAAACCCGGTACACAGTTTCTTCTTTCGGAAAAGAGCAGACAGCCTGTTGCAATTGTCCAGTCATCCCAAGCCATCCTCCCGTAAAACAAAGAGCGGAGATAGCTATCCCAAAACACCATCGCAGCGAATAGCGTTTCAGAAAATAAAGAGCAAAAGACAATACAGCAAAAAAGCCAAAGAAGAGAATACCACAAAGGGGATCCCATGAACGGTCAAAAAAATGATCTCCACAAAAAATGCCTGCTATCCAAGGGATAAGCAGGCGTATAAATGGATATCGATGGAGGTTATAAAGAAACAATGTCGCAGTTATTTCACAGATTCTTCAGCCACTTCTTTCCTGACTTAGTGAATGTCCACAGATAAATACCTCCAACAATCACACATCCTACTGTAAAAACAAAACCTAACATTTCCATATCATTTTAATATTTTATTAGCTAATAATGCAGACAAAGTTGTCAAAACAATACCCGTTACAGCTATGTACCAATTATTTTCATCCAAAAAGTTGGCGTATAGAGGTATAATTATACCAATCACAAGTCCAGCAAATGAAAGCTTCGAAAGATCAAAAAAATAACCAGCCAATTTTTCTTTTCTAGTCTTATCTCTTTCTTTGGTTTCTTTTCTAACCTCCTGCTGTTGACTCCAAGTTCCCATTTTTGTTTATTTTCCAACAAAGGTAACTTTTATATTTTATATCTAAGCTAATTTACCAATATTTATAATTCATCCACTACAGTTCGTGCAACTGACGAATCATTTCTACCGGATCCTGTGCACCAAAGACAGCATTTCCAGCCACCAGCGCATCGGCTCCCGCCTCAACCAAACGGGCCCCTGTTTCCAGGTTCACGCCACCGTCTACTTCAATCAGGGCTTTCGAACCTGTCCGTTCAATCAAGGCATGCAGTTCACGAACTTTTTCTACCGAATGTTCGATAAACTTCTGCCCACCAAATCCTGGATTCACGCTCATAATAAGCACCATATACACGTCCTGAATAATATCTTGCAGAAGAGCTACAGGAGTAGCAGGATTGATCGTTACAGCAGGCTGCATCCCGGCTTCTCTGATTTGTTGAATCACCCGATGCAGATGTGGACAAGCTTCATAATGCACATTCATCGTATGAGCACCCAATGCTTTTACTTCCGGAATGAATTTCTCCGGATTCACAATCATCAAATGCACATCCAACGGCTTCTTACTTAACTTCGCTACATATTTCAGTACCGGAAAGCCAAATGAAATATTCGGAACAAATACTCCGTCCATAATATCAATATGTACCCACTCCGCTTCACTGCGGTTTACCATTTCAATATCCTTTGCCAAATATCCAAAATCGGCAGAAAGAATAGAAGGAGCGATAATCGGTTTCATAATTCTTTTATTTTAGGTTCTAATTGTCTCGTGTTCGGGACGGTTTTTATTCTATCTTATTGTCAGATCACTTCATCTTACACCCATCTTCCAGGTGATAACCACGAAGCAACTCATCGATTTTCAGTCGTTTCTTACCGGGTAGTTGTAAAGAAAGAATAGATACAAATCCATCCGGTACAGCTACTTTCATAAATTTCTTGCCATCAGTCACGATTGTTCCAGCAGCCAATTGATGTGATTCATAAACTTTATCACTTTCAAATATTTTCACGACCACACTTTCTGCTTTTTCGGAAGCAATCAGTTCACTCCAGGCAGCGGGGTAAGGTGATAGTCCACGGATAAAATCGTAGATCTTCTTCACCGACTGGTTCCAGTCAATCCGGCAGGTTTCTTTAAATATCTTCGGAGCAGGACGGAGTTCACCGACAACTACCATTTCTTCTTGAGGAATTGGTTTAACCGTTCCATTCAGTATAGCATCTACTGTTTCAAGAACCAGTTTTCCTCCCAACATCATCAATTTATCATGTACCACTTCTACATTATCCGTATCTGCAATAGGCACACGTACCTGTTGAATGACCTCTCCGGTATCTATCTCATGCTTCAAAAAGAAAGTCGTAATCCCGGTTTCCGTATCACCGTTGATAACCGCCCAGTTGATAGGAGCAGCTCCACGATATTGAGGAAGTAAAGAAGCATGAAGATTAAATGTACCCAGTCGCGGCATATTCCATACCACTTCCGGCAACATACGGAAAGCAACTACAATCTGCAAATCGGCTTTCCATTCACGCAACGCTTCCACAAAAGCTTCATCTTTCAACTTTTCCGGTTGAAGCAACGGTAAATTCTGTTCGAGCGCATATTGTTTGACAGGAGAATATTGAATCTTATGTCCGCGTCCGGTAGGTTTATCGGGCATCGTAATCACACCCACTACATTATAACCGCCTTCTACTAATTGACGCAGGGCCTCTACCGCAAAATCGGGAGTCCCCATATATACTATTCTTAAGTCCTCTTTCTTCATCATTTTAAATATGTTATCATTACTTAGGCACGGATTAGTCTTCAGAAAAATGTACCAGCACTTGCCGATACGAATTAAATATCTTTGATTTAGAGACAAATCCCTGATAGCGGCCTTCCTCATCTACAACCGGAAGATTCCAGGCTTTCGTATCGTCAAATGTTTGCATAACCTGCTCCATTCCATCCGTATCGAAGATTTTGGCAGGAGCAGATATCATCAATTTATTAACAGTGAAACGATGATAAAGTTCTTGCCGGAACATGATGTTGCGAATATCGTCGAGCAATACAATTCCCAACAATTCACCCGTTTTCTTATCTGTCACCGGAAAGACATTTCGATGAGAAGCTGCAATTGCTTTCACCAGTTCGCCCAAGTCCATTTCCGGGTGTACGACAACGAAATCTTTCTCCACCACGTTTTCCATTTTCATCAGCGTCAACACAGCTTTATCCTTGTGATGTGTCAGCAATTGTCCCTTCTTAGCCAAACGCATCGAATAGATACTATGAGGTTCGAAAGCAATAATTGTCAGATATGAACTTACAGATACAATCATCAACGGAAGAAATAAATCATATCCACCTGTCAGCTCGGCTATCAGGAACACCCCTGTCAATGGAGCATGCATGACACCACTCATTACTCCCGCCATTCCCATCAATGCGAAATTCTTCTCCGGCAAATAAGCGGAGAAAGCAAAGTCATTGCTAAAATGAGAGAAAACAAAACCGGCAATACATCCCAGATAAAGCGAAGGAGCAAAGATACCACCACAACCACCGCCACCGTTTGTTGCACTGGAAGCAAATACTTTCAATAAGATAATCAGCATCAGATAAACCAGCAACAAATTACCATAGCCATAAAACATAGAGTTGTTCATGACCGTATCCCACTCTTCGGCAGACGTTCCATTCAACAAAAGATTAATCGTATCATATCCTTCACCATAAAGAGGCGGGAAAAGGAAAATCAATACACTCAACATCACACCACCAAACGCCAGTTTCTTGTAAGGGTTATTGAGTTTGCCAAATACACCTTCTACCGAATTCATGGCACGTGTGAAGTACAACGAAATCAGTCCGCAAAAAATTCCCAGCAAGATAACGAAAGGAATACGCTCCAGTTCAAATGCCTGATCGAGGTGGAACTTAAACATAGCCTCCGTACCAGTGACTATGTACGAAACAGTTGCTGCTGTCACGGCAGAAATCAGCAGGGGAAGCAAAGAAGACATGGTTAAGTCAATCATCAGCACTTCCAAGGTAAATACCAGTCCCGCAATCGGAGCTTTAAAAATACCGGCAATGGCACCTGCCGCACCACAACCAACGAGTAACATCAACGTGCGATGCTCCATCTTAAACACGCTCCCGAGATTGGAACCGATTGCCGAGCCCGTCAGTACAATCGGCGCCTCTGCTCCGACCGATCCACCAAATCCGATGGTTATGGCACTGGCGATAGTAGACGACCAGATATTGTGTCGCTTGATACGTCCCTGCCTACGGGAGATGGCATATAGAATTTTGGTGACCCCATGACTGATGTCATCCTTTACAATATTACGTACAAACCAACCTGCAAGAAAAATACCGACTACCGGATATACCAAATACAGGTAGTTAGCTTCTGTTGCATTGAAATTATTAGTCAGGAAATTCTGTATCTGATGGATAAAGAATTTCAATATTAACGCAGCAAACGCAGTGAAGATTCCGACCAGGAAACTTAATATCAGGATAAATTGCTTCTCCTTTATGTTCGCTTCCCGCCATTTGATACAACGCTGCAATAAACTAAGTTTTTCTCCTTTCATTTATTCGCGAATTATCTTTATCACTCCACCTTTTTCCAACTTAATAATACTTGAGGGTTTCGGCTTATTCATATCATCCTGGCGAAAGCCAACAATATAATCTACCGCCGATTTGATTTCATCACTGATTTCACTAAAATTAGCAGCACCCGGCTGCCCGCTGACATTAGCCGAAGTAGAAACAATTGCTTTACGGAACTGTTGACAGAGCCTTCTGGAAAAATCTTCATTCGTCACACGAATCCCTACACTACCATCTTCGGCCAGCAAATTAGGTGCTAAATTACGTGCTCCGGAATAAATAATCGTCAACGGCTTGTCGGCAACTTCAATCAAATCCCATGCTACATCAGGTACATCCTGTACATAAAAATCCACTTTAACCGGAGAATCCACCAACACCAACATAGCTTTGCTATCAGCACGTTTCTTAATCTCATACACCCGGCGTACAGCCTCCTCATTAGTCGCGTCACAGCCTATACCCCATACGGTATCAGTGGGATAAAGGATCACTCCTCCTTCATTCATCACCTGACAGGCTTTTTTAATATCTTCTATCATTTCTTGATTAATTTCCGTTAAGAACAAGACGCAAAAATAACACATTTATTCCATTTAGTGAAATCTATCCTGACGTTTTTAAATCACCCTTTAAAATCAACTATTGGCAGACAACAATTTAACTATTACATTATTACAAGCGTGTTTCCCTAACAGAACAAACATCCCAAAACTTCGTTTTAAACGATTATTAACGAAAATCTTCCTTATCTCCGAAAGCAGAATCATTAGAAATCTCTATCTTTGCCTCAATTTCAAGCAAGAAAGCAAAAGTGCCATTTTTGTGTCGAATTTAAAACGTTTAAGAGAAAACAATGGAAGAAATCGTATTTCATCACACATTACCTATCCAATTGCGATTCAATGATGTAGACAAATTTGGTCACGTCAACAACACAGTTTACTTCTCCTTTTACGACTTAGGAAAGACTGAATACTTCGCTTCAGTATGCCCCGGAGTAGATTGGGAAAAGATCGGGATTGTCGTTGTCCACATCGAAGCGGATTTCGTCAAACAGATATTCGCATCCGATCATATCGCCGTACAGACTGCTGTTTCTAAGATAGGCACCAAAAGCTTTCACCTGATCCAGCGGGTTATCGACACAGAAACGAATGAAGTAAAATGTATCTGCAAGTCTGTTATGGTTACTTTCGATCTTGAAAGACATGAATCCATGCCACTGACAGAAGAATGGATAGAGGCGATCTGCAAATATGAAGAACGGGACTTGCAAAAAACATAGATAGATTTTTTGAAAAAGCCCCCTCACGAATGAGAAACAAAACAAGCAAAACCAATTCTTCGGAAAAAGTTTTATTCTGATTCATGTCCGCTATATAACAGAAATTGCCTATTTTTGTACCTTAATTAATAAGGCATAAAATATCTAGTACAGAAAATGATAGCTGACAAAAGTATAAATTTAGATACCCTTTATAAAGTATTGTTTGATAATGAGAAGCTGGAACTCTCTAAAGAATGTATCCGAAAAGTAGAGGAAAGCTTCGATTTCCTACAATCTTTTTCCAGCGATAAGATTATTTATGGTATCAATACGGGGTTCGGCCCAATGGCACAATACCGGATAGAAGATCAGTCACTGATCGAGCTTCAGTACAATATCATTCGAAGCCATTCCACCGGTGCCGGCAAACCACTTCCCGAACTTTATGTAAAAGCAGCTATGATTGCCCGTTTGTACACTTTTCTACAGGGGAAATCAGGAGTACACATGGAGCTGGTATCTCTTCTCTGTGAATTTATCAACCGTGGAATTTATCCGTTCATACCCGAACATGGAAGTGTAGGTGCCAGCGGCGATCTCGTGCAACTGGCCCATATTGCCCTGACATTAATAGGAGAAGGGGAAGTTTTTTATCAGGGGAAATTGCGTGATGCCGCTACTGTGCTTGAGGAAAACGGTCTGCAACCTTTTTCAATGCGCATCCGCGAAGGATTATCCGTCACAAACGGTACTTCTGTGATGACAGGAATCGGTATCGTCAATCTGATTTATGCCAAAAAGCTACTCCGCTGGTCAGTAGCCGCTTCTGTCATGATGAATGAGATTGCCGCCTCTTATGATGATTTCATGGCACAGGCATTAAACGAGGCCAAGCATCACAAAGGGCAACAAGAGATAGCCGCTATGATGAGAGAATGGGTCGCGGGCAGCAAATGTGTACTTCAAAGAGAGAATGAACTATACAACCAGGTGCACAAAGAAAAAATCTTCGAGCACAAAGTACAGCCCTATTATTCCTTGCGATGTGTTCCGCAAATCCTCGGTCCCATCTATGATGAGCTGAAGAATGCGGAAGAAGTATTGATTAACGAAATAAATTCCGCCTGCGACAATCCGATTGTCGATCCGGACACACAAAATATTTATCATGGCGGTAACTTCCACGGAGATTACATCTCTTTCGAAATGGATAAACTGAAAATCGCCGTGACCAAACTGACCATGCTTTGCGAAAGACAGATCAATTATCTGTTCCACGACCGTATCAATGGCATCCTGCCTCCTTTTGTAAACTTGGGAGTGCTTGGATTGAACTACGGTTTGCAGGCTTCGCAATTCACAGCAACATCCACTACAGCCGAATGTCAGACATTATCAAATCCGATGTATGTGCACAGTATTCCTAACAACAACGATAATCAGGATATTGTCAGCATGGGAACCAACTCGGCTCTATTAGCAAAAACAGTCATTGAGAATTCTTATCAGGTAATGGCTATTCAATTTATGGGAATGGCACAAGCCATCGACTACCTGAAAATACAGGATCGTCTAAGTCCCAAAAGCCGGCAGGTGTATGAAGAGATACGTAGCTTCTTCCCTGTATTTACCAATGACACACCTAAATATAAAGAGATAGAAAGAATGATGGACTATCTCAAAAAAGAAAATAAATAAAATGAAATACGCATTAGTAACCGGAGGAAGCCGAGGTATCGGTCGTGCTGTCAGTTGCAAACTGGCGGAAATGGGCTACTTTATACTGATTAATTATCAGAGTAACGACGCAGAAGCGGAAAAAACGTTGCAGTTAGTGCAGGAAAAAGGAAGTAACGGAGAAATCATGAAGTTCGATGTGACAGACCCTGCCGCTATTGCCCTTGCCTTGAACAACTGGGCGTCACAACATCCTGACGAATACATCGAAGTACTGATTAACAATGCGGGCATCCGTAAAGACAACCTGATGCTCTGGATGACAGGAGAAGAATGGAACAAAGTGCTCGATATCAGTCTGAACGGATTCTTTTATGTGACACAGCCTTTATTGAAGAATATGCTGGTCAAACGTTATGGACGTATTGTCAATATCGTATCCTTGTCAGGTATTCAGGGAATGCCCGGACAAGCCAACTATTCCGCAGCCAAAGGTGGCGTAATAGCTGCTACCAAAGCACTGGCACAAGAAGTCGCCAAGAAAAAGGTAACAGTCAACGCAGTAGCTCCGGGATTTATCCGCACGGATATGACGGAAGGGATTGATGAGAACGAATGGAAAAAACACATTCCTGCAGGACGTTTCGGTACTGCGGAAGAGGTTGCCGATCTCGTCGGTTTTCTGGCATCTCCGGCCTCATCCTATATCACAGGAGAGGTGATTTCCATCAACGGAGGACTATATACTTAAAACAAAAGCATAGAATAGACAAAATAATGAAAAGAGTTGTTATCACGGGAATGGGAATTTACTCTTGCATCGGCAAGAACCTGGATGAAGTAAAAGACTCACTATACAATGGGAAATCGGGGATTGGCATAGATCCGGTACGGAAAGAGCTGGGCTATTTTTCTGCATTAACGGGCATATTGGAACGTCCCGACTTGAAGAAACTATTAGATCGTCGTAAACGTCTCTGCCTGCCGGAACAGGGAGAATATGCTTATCTCGCTACTTTGGAGGCTTTCCGCAACGCCGGTATTGACGAGGCTTTTCTCGAAGCTAATGAAGTGGGTATCTTGTATGGTAATGATAGTAGTGCCGCCCCTGTTATCAACGCAGTGGACATCATTCGTGAAAAGAAAAACACAGCGTTGGTAGGTTCCGGTTCTATTTTCCAGTCGATGAATTCTACCGTGACAATGAACCTGTCGGTTATCTTCAAGCTTAGAGGAGTTAACTTCACCATTGCCGGAGCCTGCGCAAGTGGTTCTCATGCTATTGGTATGGGGTATCTGCTCATTAAATCAGGATTGCAGGATTGTATTCTTTGCGGTGGCGCACAAGAAGTAAATCCTTATGCGGTCGGCAGTTTCGACGGGCTAAGCGCATTTTCCACCCAGGAAGCAGAGCCCGAGAAAGCCTCCAAACCTTTTGATAAACGACGTGACGGACTGATTCCGAGTGGAGGAGCCGCCAGTCTGGTATTAGAGAGCTATGAATCGGCAGTAAAAAGGGGAGCTCCCATTTTGGCCGAAGTTATCGGTTACGGTTTCTCTTCCAATGGAGATCATATCTCCGTACCGAATGTGGACGGTCCGAAACGTTCTCTTCAGATGGCCATCAAAGATGCGGGTATTGCACTCGAACAAATCAGTTATATCAACGCACACGCCACTTCCACTCCGGTAGGCGACCTGAACGAAGCGAAAGCCATTGCGGAAGTATTTGAAGGACATCACCCGTATGTCACTTCCACGAAGTCCATGACCGGACATGAAATGTGGATGGCAGGTGCCAGTGAAGTGATTTACTCCACCCTCATGATGAACAACGGTTTCATCGCTCCCAACCTCAATTTCGAGGAACCGGACGAGGCTTCCGCACAGTTGAATATACCTACCCAACGGGTAAATCTGGAATTTGATACGTTCCTTTCCAACTCGTTTGGATTCGGAGGAACCAATTCCACCCTGATTATACGCCAAATCAAAGAATAAATTACTAAAGAAAACAGATATATGACAAACGAAGAAATCATCGAGAAAATAAGAACAACTCTGGCAGAAGAGTTTGAAGTAGACATCGACGTCATCCAGCCGGATGCGCCGTTAATGGAAACTCTTGAACTGGACAGTCTGGACTTGGTCGACATGGTGGTACTGGTAGAAAAGAATTTCGGTTTCAACGTAACCGGACAAGACTTTGCAGGTATCAAAACCTTCCAGGACTTCTACGATCTCGTTATCACCCGTATGCAGGAAGCCAAGTAAATATGTCGACGTGGAAAGGCAAAACCCGGGGAGGAACGTTCGGATACTTATTCTTTATTTACCTGATTAAGTATCTGGGCATCACTGCCGCTTATCTTTTTCTAAGCCTGGTAGTGCTCTACTTCATACCGTTTGCTCCGAAAGCAACCAAAAGCACCTGGTTTTATGCCCGGCACATTCTGAAATACAATAGGATACGTTCTTTGAAAATGTTACTACTCAACTATTACCGATTAGGACAAATCCTGATTGACAAGGTAGCCATCGGTAATGGAAAAGTAAATCAATATCAGTTCAAATTCGAGCGGTATCCGGAGTTTCTGCAACTGCTGAACAGTGAACAGGGAGTGATTATGATTGGCGCCCATGTGGGAAACTGGGAAATAGGCGTTCCTTTCTTTGATGATTACGGAAAGAAAATCAATATCGTGATGTACGATGCCGAACATCGTAGAATCAAAGAGATCCTGGAGAAAAACGGTCAGGACAAGGAATTTAAGATTATCCCTGTCAATGAAGACAACCTGACACACGTTTTCCGCATAACCGAGGCGATCAACCAAAAAGAATATGTATGTTTCCAGGGTGACCGTTATCTGAACAAAGAGAAACTTCTGCCAGGAATTTTACTGGGACAGAAAGCTCCTTTCCCTGCCGGTCCTTTCCTGCTGGCTTCGCGAATGAAAGTTCCGGTGGTATTCTACTTTGCAATGAGGGAGTCGGGAAAAACCTACCGTTTTCATTTCATAATAGCAGAACCGGTAGTACGAACAAAAGAAAAGAAAGCGGAGATGGCTCTGCTCGAACAATATACTGTTGCTTTGGAACAGATACTAAAACGCTATCCGGAACAATGGTTCAATTATTATCCATTCTGGGAACCTGCCGGAAAGCAGTCACCGGATTTAAAAGAGAAACAAAAAGATGCAACAGAATAAATATGACAAAGAGCCGTTGACAGCGGTAGAGGCACAACGCCTGGCACAAGAAATAGCTTTTGGGCCTATTGTTTTTCAGGTATCACGCCTTATGCTAAAATTCGGCATTTTCCAGTTATTGGCCGACGAGCGCAAAGGTATGACGCAAGAAGAAATCAGCAAAGCTTGTGGGCTGTCCTCTTATGGCGCACAAGTATTGTTGGAGGCATCATTGACTATCGGCACCGTATTGTTGCGTGAAGGGCGATACTGCCTTGCGAAAGTCGGCTGGTTTCTGCTCAATGACAAAATGGTACGTGTCAATATGGACTTCAACCATGATGTCAACTATCAGGGAATGTTTCATCTGGAAGAAGCCATTACCAACGGACGTCCTGAAGGACTGAAAGTATTCGGTGAATGGAGTACCATCTATGAAGGGTTGTCAAGTCTGCCTTCACAGGTACAAAAGAGCTGGTTCGGTTTCGATCATTATTACTCGGATTGTTCGTTCGATGAAGCACTGGCAATTGTCTTCGCCCGTCATCCCAAGACTTTATTGGATGTGGGAGGCAATACCGGCCGTTGGGCGACCAAATGCGTAAGCTACGACGACACAGTGGAAGTAACCATCATGGACCTTCCGCAACAATTGGAGATGATGCGTCAACAAACCAAAGAGCTGCCCGGAGCTACACGTATCCACGGTCATGGTGCCAATCTGCTTGATCCGGAGGTGCCTTTCCCGACAGGGTTCGATGCTATTTGGATGAGCCAGTTCCTCGATTGTTTCTCGGAAGAAGAAGTTACCAGCATATTGACCCGTGCAGCCCGTTCCATGAGCCGGGAAAATCGTCTTTATATCATGGAGACTTTTTGGAACCGACAAAAGTTTGATACAGCCGCTTATTGCCTGACACAAATCAGCCTCTATTTTACAACGATGGCAAACGGAAATAGCAAGATGTATCATTCAGATGATATGCAACGATGCATCGAAGCGGCAGGATTGGAAATCGAAGAGATACATGACCATTTAGGAATGGGACATAGCATCGTACAATGCAGATTGAAATGAACAGGGAAGCCGTCATACAAGGAGAAGGAATACTCAACCTGATTCCACAGCGTCCGCCAATCGTTATGGTGGACAGTTTCTTCGGATTTGAAGAAAACCGTTCATATTCCGGACTGACTGTCACTACCGACAATTTATTTTGTGAGGCAGGCAGACTGCAAGAGCCGGGAATTATCGAGCATATCGCACAATCGGCGGCGGCACGTATCGGGTTTATTTATACCCGGCAGGGTGAAAAAGTTCCGTTAGGTTTTATCGGTTCGGTAGACAAACTTAAAATCTACAACTTGCCGGAAGCCGGAATGAAATTATTTACAGAGATTACCGTCGTACAAGAGGTATTCGATATTACGCTAATTTCGGCACAAGTGAAAACGGAAGAAGAGCTGATTGCTGAATGTAAGATGAAAATATTTATCAAAAAAGAATGAAACGGAAAACAAATCAACAGATTGCAGCTTTGACTAACCGGACTACTTTCAGAGTACGGTTCAGCGAAATAGACTCCATGCAGATTGTATGGCATGGCGAGTACGTGCGCTACCTTGAAGATGGGCGGGAAGCTTTCGGCAAACAGTATGGTTTGGATTATATGAGCATTTACCGGGAAGGCTACATGGTTCCCATCGTAGATTTAACCTGCCAGTTCAAGCAATCATTGTCCTTTGGTGAAGAAGCGATTATCGAAACACGCTATATTGCCTGTGAGGCAGCCAAGATAAAATTCGAATACGTTATCTACCGGGCTACCGACCAGAGTGTAGTGGCCACCGGAAGCACCATACAAGTGTTCCTGAACCTGAATAAAGAACTGGAGCTTATCAATCCTCCGTTTTATCTGGAATGGAAAAAGAAATGGAATATCCTTTAAATATATACATCACAGCCCATACGCTGATTAGTTCGTTAGGTTTCGGTATTTCGGAAAACAAAAAAGCAATCCATGACTATCGAAGCGGGATTCGTATGCAGGAAGCCGGACGGATTTCTGACAGTCCGATTCTGGCAGGGATGATTGATTCTGTCGAGTTGGAAAAGAGAGCTAAAGAACTATTAGAAAAGCGGGCAAAGGAGCTGGATATTTCCTCTTATACCCGGTTAGAGCAACTGTTTATATTGACTATTCAGGAAGTGATTTCCCAATCGGGAGTGAATCTGCAAGAGTCGGACTGTGCTTTGTTGCTCTCTACTACGAAGGGAAATATTGATTTATTGAGCAATCAAGAAAAAAGAACTAATTCGGACAAGCCAAGCGGTTCTGTACAATCAACAATTGACAATTCTTCCTTTTTACAGGAATTATCTGTTGACAGCCCGGCTTTTCTATGGAAGATGGCAGAACGAATCGGAAATTTCTTTGAGGCAGCCAATCAGGTGGAGGTGATCTCCAACGCCTGTATATCAGGAGTCTCGGCACTGGTCGTTGCCAAGAGATGGATAGAATCAGGACGTTACAAACGGGTGATTGTCGCCGGTGGAGATATTCTTTCTCATTTTATTACCAGCGGTTTCCTGTCTTTCCGGTCAGTCAGTGCACACCGATGCCGGCCATACGATATACAACGGGATGGATTAAGTCTAGGCGAAGCCTGTGGAGCTGTGCTTTTAGAAACTCAAGGAAACATAAATCATATTATTCTATCCGGAGGAGCGATCAGCAATGATGCCAACCATATATCCGGTCCATCCCGGACAGGAGACGGACTGGCGCTGGCTATCAATCAGGCAATGGAAGAAGCCGGAGCACTTCCCGAAGATATCAGTTTTATCAATGCACACGGAACAGCTACGGTTTATAATGACGAAATGGAATCCAAAGCCATACATTTGGCAGGATTGTCTGCAGTTCCGGTGAATAGCCTTAAGCCTTATTTCGGGCATACATTAGGAGCTTCGGGCATTATTGAAACCATACTTTGCATAGAGCAACTAAAAGAAGGAATATACTACGGAACTTTAGGATATGAGACACTGGGTGTTCCCATGCCTATCACCGTTTATAACACTCATCAGCCGATGCCAATGAAATGCTGTATCAAAACCGCTTCCGGTTTCGGAGGCTGTAATGCTGCACTGGTATTATCTCTCCCAGATGCTCATTTGAAACAGAAAACTGATTCTTTGGCATCCTGTAAAGCTGCCGTAGAATCAGCCAATACAGTCACGATCAAACCGGGAGTGGTAGAAAGCCAAGGAACAGCTATATTCAATTCTTCGGAGACTGACTTTGCGCCATTTATCCGGGAAGCATACAAGCATCTGGGAGAAAACAATATGAAGTTCTACAAGATGGATAATCTTTGTAAGCTGGGATATGTAGCTGCCGGATATTTATTGAAAGATACCAACTACCGTCCAGAAGAGATTGGAATCATTTTAGCCAATGCTTCCGCCTCTTTGGATACGGACTGCAGACATCAAGCTATCATCAATAAAGAAGGAGACAAAGCCGCCAGTCCTGCCGTATTTGTCTACACTCTCCCCAATGTAGTATTGGGAGAAATCTGTATACGACACAAAATTCAGGGAGAGAATACATTCTTTGTCTGTCAGCAATCCGACATTGCTTCCTTAGAGGATTACGCAAGGATTGTGATGGCGAAAGGTAAGTTACGCACATGCATTATAGGCTGGTGCGAACTACTGGACGGACATTATCAAGCAGAATTTAAACAACTTAATAATATATCAACGATTTATGAATAATTTAGATCAAACCAAAAGAGAACTGATGGACGAAGTGAAAGGTAAACTAATCGAAGAGTTGAACCTTGAAGAAATCACTCCGGAAGATATTGACGATGAAGCCCCTCTGTTTGGCGACGAAGGTCTTGGCCTTGACTCCATTGACGCACTCGAAATCATCCTGATTTTGGAACGTGAATATGGTATTAAAATAGAGAATCCCAGTGAAGGAAAACAAATCTTCTACTCGGTATGTACACTGACTGACTACATCATTGCTAATCGGAAAGCTTAACTTATGAAGATTTACGTCACCGGATTGGGAGTTGTTTCGGGCATCGGCATCGGAGTTTCCGAAAATATAGAGGCACTACAACAAGGGAAGCATGGTATCGGAAAGGTAACTCTTTTCCCGACTGCTCTCGATGTACCCGTATCTGAAGTGAAACGTAGTAATGAAGAACTTAAACAACTATTATCTTTACCTCCGCAGCGTACAGTATCACGCACAGCATTGCTAGGCATGATAGCCGCCAAAGAAGCGATGGAAGATGCAGGACTAAACTTGCATATATCATCCAATCAGCCAAAAAATCAATTACCGAATCAGTCAGTAACCTCGCAAAAAGACCAGCAACCATTACGTATTGGTTTTATTTCCGCCACCTCTGTCGGCGGTATGGATTTAAGCGAGCGTTTCTATGAATCTTTCAAGAAAAACCCGAAACAGGGACGATTGCGGGAAGTGATTTCACACGACTGTGGAGCCAGCACTGAATTAATAGCTTCGTATTTAGGTATCAATGATTTTATAACCACCATCAGTACAGCCTGTTCATCGGCAGCCAATGCTATTATGTTGGGAGCGAGACTGATTAAACATGGGCAACTGGATGCTGTTATCGTCGGAGGTACGGATGCACTTTGCCGGTTTACACTCAATGGGTTCAACTCTCTCATGATTTTGGACAAAATACATTGTCGTCCTTTTGACCGTTCGCGTACCGGATTAAATTTGGGAGAAGGCGCGGGTTATTTAGTGCTTCAATCAGAAAGTTCGCTCCAGAGAGTTCCTTACTGTGAACTAAGCGGTTATGCTAATACAAATGAAGCTTATCATCAAACAGGAAGTTCTCCCGAAGGAGATGGTGCCTTTCTATCAATGAGTGAAGCCATCGCTTCCAGTGGCATTTCTCCTGAAGATATTGATTATATCAACGTACATGGGACAGGTACTCCCGGTAATGACGCATCGGAAGGTATGGCATTGCGAAGAATCTTCGGAGAACATGTTCCACCGTTTAGTTCGGTAAAAGCTTTTATCGGACACACTTTAGGAGCTTCCGAAGGAATTGAAGCTGTTTATTCCGTTCTTTCCATAGATAAAGGCATGATTTATCCGAATCTGAATTTCACGGAGCCTATGCCGGAAACAGAACTGTTGTCAGAAACAGGAGTAAAATCAGAAACAGGATTGATACCGGAAACATCTTTCCAGGAAGGATTGCCGATCCGCCATGTATTATCCAATTCTTTCGGCTTCGGAGGAAACGACTCGTCGCTCCTCTTTTCCGCAACGAATTTACCAAAACGAACGAGCCTTTAAGTTTTTGAGCCTATGCAGCCAGTTTATATTCAACGCATCGCTTCTATCCATCCACAAGGAAATCATTCACAAGAAAATAATCCGAAAGTAAATGATTCGCTCGATGTTGCAGCAAACCGTCCTTTTCTTCAGGCTTGTGAACCCGATTATAAGGATATTATTGCCAACGCAACTTTGCGCAGACGCATGAGCCGTATTGTCAAAATGGGAGTAGCTTGCGGATTGGAATGTATGGGCGAACTATCTCCCGAGAAGATAGGGGGAATTATCACAGCCACAGGGCTGGGCTGCCTGGTTGATACGGAAAAGTTCCTAAACAACCTGTTAGATAATGAAGAACGGATGCTGAATCCTACTCCTTTTATTCAGTCGACATTCAATACAATTGGTGCACAAATAGCACTGATTCATCAAATACATGCCTACAACATGACTTATGTTCACCGGGGACTAAGTTTTGAAAGCGCTTTGCTGGATGCCATGATGAAAATAGAAGAAGGAAGCGAGAATATACTGGTGGGAGCCATGGACGAAATGACAGAAACCAGTTACATCATTCAGCAACGCCTGGGACTACTGAAAGGAATAGAAGCCGGAGAAGGTGCTCAATTCTTCCTATTAAGCCGGGAAGCCGGAGAGCATCCGTTAGCAGAAATACGAGGACTTGAAACTTTCACGGGACAACATACGACAGAAGAAATCAGTTCCCGAATTATTCGTTTTTTACAACGAAACGGATTAGAGTGTCAGGATATTCAATGGTTAGTTACCGGAAAGAACAAAAAACAATCCCTTCAAGGTGATTACCACGAGCAAATCACTGGTTATAAGAAGAGTACTATGAATGAAGGGAAGAGTACGAATCAGAGAAGTTTTATAAACGGGGAGAGTATCATAAATGAAAAAGATATGATAATTAAGGAGATTATGATGAATAAAAGCAATTCTATCTATGAAGAGCTTGAAACCAACCTTTTCCCGGAAAGTATTCATCTTAGTTTTAAGGACGAATGTGGAGAATATCCTACCGCCTCATCGTATGCCGTATGGAAAGCAGTAAAGACATCAATAAACTGTACTACCCCTACCAATATATTGATTTATAATCATCACCACTCCATCAATCACTCATTGATTCTAATTCGGAAAAGCGTATGATGATTGTTTGCCTCCTTTTATGTTTATTCTTGATACTGTCCTTTCTCGTTTATGCTTCTTATAGCATTCAGTCGGGAATTTATCTACGGTCGTTTTGCAAAAAACGTACTACAGAAAAAGTTGTCGCCCTAACTTTTGACGACGGTCCCGATCCCATTCAAACGCCCAAAGTATTGGAGGTACTAAAAGAATATCAGGCAACTGCCTGTTTTTTCTGTATCGGACACAAAGTAAAAGGAAATGAAACTTTATTGAAAAGTATGGTAACAGAAGGTCATCTAATTGGAAATCATTCATATAGTCATTCCGGTTTATTTCCGCTATACGGACTCTCCAAGATGAAAAAAGACCTGCAAACTTGTCAGTGTGAACTAGAACGAGTAACTTCGCAGCCGGTTACTTTGTTTCGTCCGCCATTCGGTGTCACTAATCCTACGATTGCGAAAGCTGGCCGACAGTTAGGATACACCTCGATCGGATGGAGCATCCGTACATTAGATACGCAACAGTCAGCTCCGGACAAAATACTTGCCAGGATTCGGAAACGTCTTGAACCGGGAGCCATCATTCTGTTGCACGACCGGATGCCCGGCAGCGACCAGTTAGTGAAACAAATACTGAATATGCTAAAAGAACAAGGATATACCGTTGTCCGTCCGGACAAACTATTGGCATAAAATAAAAATGTATGAGAACTTTATTACTATATTTATCGCTTTTCTTCTTGTCTATCGCCACCGTCCATGCACAAAGCATGAAAAAGATGGTGCAAAAGACCGAGTTTGAAAACCGCTTGGCAAAGGAGGCACAAACCGTGGAGTCCATCGAAAGCGATTTTACCCAAGTGAAATACCTCGATGTATTCGACGAAAAGGTAACTTCCAAAGGGAAGTTCTACTACCAAAAGAGCAATAAAATCTGTATGGAATACTTCCGCCCGATGGATTATCTCATCGTGATAAACGGGAGTAAGCTCAAAATTGTATCGGATGGCAAGAAAAGTATTATGAACCTAAGTTCGAACAAAATGATGGCACAGATGCAGGATATGCTAACTGCGTGTATGATAGGCGACCTGTCTAAGATGTCATCCAACTACCAGCTAGAATATTTTGAAGACGCACGATATTATTTGGTTAAAATAAAGCCGACTAACAAAGCAGTACAAGCCTATATTGCCGGTATCGAAATTTATTTGGACAAGAAAGATATGTCGGTACACAAACTCCGTCTGTCCGAAACAGCTACAAACTACACAGAATACGAATTCTATAATAAAAAGTTCAACTCTCTGAAGAATGAAACGAAGTTTGCGATTCGTTAGCCTGACGGTTCTGTTATTCTTAGGAATACAGGTTCAAACGTCCTGCTCTCCACGAATAAGCGGGGAAGGCAGCACTGTGCCTCCTGTTATCGAACTGACACAAGGGGAAGGATCACAAAAATACAATATCCAACTGGATTTCATGAAACATCACATGAGTGGTATGCTGATAGTACGCCGTATGCCTGATAACGAAATCCGGATCGTAGCGTCTACCTACTTCGGGTTAAGCCTTTTCGATTTTTCTCTTCGCGACGATCAATTTAATGTCAACAGCTGCATTGAACCCATGAAAAAAGAAAAGGTATTGAAACTGTTAGAGATGGATTTCAGGCGTTTGTTCTTAAATGGAAAAGACGTCCGTGTGAAAGCCACCGAAGACAATGCTACCCAAAAAAGAATTAGTGGAAAAGGCTTTGGAAAATCAGTGGTCTACATTACCGGCGATACTCCGGGTGATCCGGCACAAATAAAAATCAAACATCCGTGGATACGGTTAACAATCCGTCTGGATAAACTATCTAAAGAAATTTAATATATGCTACTTGATAACTTCTATACTATCCTTTCCTCCGAGTCATCGGATTCAACCACCTGGACTATCCAGATAGAGTTGAATCCTGACCACACTGTTTATCAGGGACATTTTCCTGAACATCCGGTAGTTCCCGGAGTTTGTTTATTGCAACTTATCAAGGAATGTGTAGAAGATATTCGTCAGCAAAAGTTGCAAATAGCGCAAGTGTCTTCCTGCAAGTTTCTTTCGGCTATCAATCCTATAGAAACGCCTCGGATAGCAATCGTATTGGTTCTCAAAGAGACAGAAGAAGGCAAGTTCCAGTTGCAGGCGGAAGGTACTATAAAGGGAAATACTGTAAATAAAAACATTGTGAAAGAGGATATTGCAAAAGAGGAAATTGTAAAGGAGAACACAGGAAAAGAAAGCATTATAAAGGAAGAAAATATAAAAGACGAATGTTTCATTAAACTAAAAGCTGCACTTACCCCAAAAGCATGAAGGAGCAAACAAGTACAGCCTATTGGCACGAAAAGTTGAAACAATTAGGGATCATCGTCATCATCCCGAGTTACAACAATGGCAAGACACTGGCAGAAGTCATAGCAAGTGTACGTCTTTATGCACCGGAAATCCTTGTTGTCAATGACGGTTCAACGGATGAAACACCTGAAATACTGAATCAGGAAGCTAATCTTCACATCATCACCCACCCTGTCAATCAAGGAAAAGGGGTAGCTTTGAAACATGGACTATCTTTCGCAAAGAAGCAAGGATTCCGATATGCCATCACCATTGATTCCGACGGACAGCATTTCGCTTCGGACATTCCCGTATTGATTGAAGCCATAGAAAAGGAACCGGACACGTTACTGGTAGGCTCCCGTAATCTGGCCTCGGACAATATGCCGGGAAAGAACACCTTTGCCAATAAGTTTTCCAACTTTTGGTTCACCCTCGAAACCGGTATCAAACTACAAGATACGCAATCCGGCTACCGCCTCTACCCTATCCAACGAATGAATGTGGACAAGTGGTATTACACTGCCAAATATGAGTTTGAACTGGAAGCACTTGTTTTTGCAGCATGGGGAGGCAATCCCGTAAAAAATATTCCGGTACACGTTTATTATCCGCCACAGGAAGAACGGGTTTCTCATTTCCGCCCGTTCCGTGATTTCACCCGTATCAGCATCCTGAATACGGTACTGGTACTCGTCACTTTCCTTTGGATCGTACCACGAAACTTTTTCCGTAAACTGACCTGGAAGAATTGCAAGCAGTTTTTCTCCAACCACATCACCCACTCCCCCGAATCTAACCCGCGAATTACAGCAGCCATCATGCTCGGCGTATTTATGGGCATCGTTCCGGCATGGGGATATCAAATGCTGATTACGTTGTTTTTGGCACATTTGTTCAGATTAAACAAAGTCATAGCTATTGTAGCAGCCAACATCAGCATCCCTCCAATGATACCATTTTTACTGTACGGAAGTTATGTAACCGGCTGTAAAGTACTGGGAGAACCCGTAAACCTGCACTTAAACGAACTTTCTTTTGAAAATGTAAAATCAGTCATAGAGCAATATTTAATAGGAAGTGTTATCTTTGCAGCCGTATGCAGCATACTGGCAGGAACCATCGCGTTCATTCTGCTCACGGCGTGTAGGAAAAAAAAGATATGACCCAGTTTTTTATCGGACTATATGATTATTTTGAGAGGCACAAGATTCTGTTCTATTTGTCACTCATCAGTTGTGTCCTGTTGATGGGGTTCTTTGCCCTGCAAGTAAGGTTCGAAGAGAACATCACACAATTCTTCCCCGACACCAAAGACTCCCAAAACACAATCAAGGTATTCGACAATCTCAAAATCAAGGATAAGATTATCATTATGCTATCCTCGGCAGATACCTGTCACCGGGTAGAACCTGATTCCCTGATAGAAGCTGCCGGACAACTGCAACAAACCCTGACTGAAAAAGCCGGAGGAACCCTGATTAAGGGAATTTTCGCACAAGTAGACCAAAGCCTCATCGGAGGAGCCACAGACTTTGTCTACGAGCATCTCCCGCTTTTCCTGACAGATACGGATTATCAACGATTCGATTCCCTATTGACGGAGAAAGGTATACAAGCTATCATGCAGAAGAACTATACCAATCTCCTCTCTCCTGCCGGAATCGCATTAAGAAGTTATATTCTCCGGGACCCGCTCGGACTGGGAAGTGAAGCCCTGAAACATTTGCAGGATTTCCAGTTGGAAGCCAACTACGAGATTTATGACGAACACATCTTTTCCAAAGACGGTTCCACCTTGCTTATGTTCATTACCCCGGTATTCAGCACAGGCAGTACCGGAAAGAATGACGAACTGATAAAGATACTCGAAGAAGAACTCCAACACATACAGAGAGAATCTCCTACCATTCGAGCTGAATATTTCGGCGGTCCCTCCGTAGGAGTCTACAACGCCCGTCAGATCAAGAAAGACACGATTCTGACTTCTTCCCTGGCACTGCTTATCATCATAGTCTTTATCTCACTCGTGTTTAAACGGAAGCGATCGATACCATTGATTATTACTCCGGTACTCTTCGGAGGATTATTCGCCTTGTTTCTGATTTTCTTTATCAAAGGAAGTATATCGGCCATTGCCGTGGGAGCCGGTTCGGCAGTGATGGGTATTGCGCTAAGCTATTCCATCCACATGTTGGCACATCAGAACCATGTTTCCACCGTGCAACAACTGATTAAAGAGATAGCCTATCCGCTTACAGTAGGTAGTTTCACCACTATCGGCGCATTTATGGGATTGATATTCACCAGTTCCGATCTGTTACGCGATTTCGGGTTGTTCGCTTCCCTGGCATTGGTGGGTACTACTCTTTTTTGCCTCATTTACCTGCCTCATTTCCTGAAAGGACAGGCAGACGTCAAACAGGGACGCGTATTACGCATCATCGAGAAAATAAACGCATATTCTTACGAAAAGAATAAATGGTTGGTAGGCGGTATTCTCCTCATTACAGTTATCTGTTTCTTTACCTCACAAAAGGTCGGCTTCAACAACGACATGATGAGCCTCAACTATGAACCTCAACACCTCAAACAATCGGAAGAGAAATTAATGCAGCTCTTCGACAGCGACGAAAAGACAGTGCTTTTTGTCAGCGTAGGCAAAGACATGAATCAAGCTACCGAAACTTATGCAGTAACCAATCAGAAGTTATTGGCACTGAAAGATCAGGGACTGATTAAAGACTATGCTTCCGCCTCACAGTTTCTGATCTCGCCACAGGAGCAGCAGCTACGCCTGAAAAGATGGAAAGATTACTGGACAGATGAAAAGCAGCAGCAAATCCGTGAACAACTGGAAACAGCTGCCGCTGAATACCGTTTCCGCCCGGGAAGTTTCGAGCCCTTTTATCAATGGTTGAACCAACCTTTCGGTGAATATCACTACACCGCTCAAGAAGACGATTTATCCGGCAAGCTACTGAACGAATGGCAAACTTCTGCCGATTCCATCACCATGCTTATCAGCCAGATACGAATTAGCGACCAGAATAAGGAAACCGTGTATCAGCACTTCAGCAAAGACCAGGATGTAGTCATCTTCGACCGTTCCTACTTTGCCAACAAATGGGTATCTGCTATTAATGACGACTTTTACCTGATTCTGTATATCTCTTCTTTCCTGATATTCTTCGCATTATGGTTCTCCTACGGACGTATCGAACTTACCTTGATGAGTTTCCTCCCGATGCTGGTCAGCTGGGTAATCATTCTGGGATTGATGGGAATTTTGGGGATTGAGTTCAACATCATCAACATTATCCTGTCCACCTTTATCTTTGGCATTGGAGACGATTTCAGTATCTTCATTATGGACGGGCTACAAAACAAATACCGTACAGGTCAGAAGGTACTGAATTCTCACAAAACAGCCATCTTCTTCTCTGCTTTCACCACAGTTGTCGGTATGGGAGCACTTGTTTTTGCCAAGCATCCGGCTTTGCAATCCATTTCACTGATTTCCATTCTCGGCATGATAGCAGTGGTGTTGGTAGCCTATACCATTCAGCCACTCATTTTCCGGTTCTTCATCGCGGGGCCCGCTTCCAAAGGATTGCCGCCTTATACGCTTATCGGGCTGATACGAACCGTGTTGCTCTTCCTGCTTTTCTTTATCGGTTGTATCTTCCTTCGTGTACTGATCGCTGTCCTTTATTTGGTGCCTGTGCGGAAAAGCAGCAAACAACGTTTGGTATGCCGACTGATACAAATCACCTGCAAAGGGATTCTGTTGTTGGCCACTGCCGTTAAAAAAGAACATATCAACAAAGCTAACGAACGTTTTCAGCATCCGGCAATTATTATCGCCAACCACCAGTCGTTCATCGATATTCTGGTATTGCTGTCTCTTTCGTCTAAAATCCTGATGGTAACCAACCATTGGGTATGGCATTCTCCTTTCTTCGGAGCAATCATCCGCTATGTCGATTTCTATTACATAGGCGAAGGCTACGAACAATATATGGAACGGATGCGAAAAAAAGTAAAAGAGGGTTACTCCATCGCTATCTTCCCCGAAGGTACACGCACTTACAACGGAAAGATGAAGCGTTTCCACAAAGGAGCTTTCTACCTGGCAGAAACATTGCAACTGGATATTCTTCCGATCCTCCTTTACGGCAACAACAAAATCATTGCAAAGGCACAGCCTTTCAATATCCGCAAAGGAATCATCTACACGGAAATACTTCCCCGTATACCGGCCGACGACCTTTCTTTCGGAACCACCTACCAGGAACGCACCAAACGCATATCTGCCTATATGAAGGAAGGTTACGCCCGTATCTGCCGGGAAAAGAACACGACGGACAATCCTGCTTTCTACGAAGCTCTGATCCAAAACTATATCTACAAAGGACCGGTCGTAGAATGGTATATCCGTATCAAGGTGAAGATGGAAAGAAACTACCGGCTGTTCAACCGACTGATTCCCGTCCAAGGGCAAATTACAGACATCGGCTGCGGCTTCGGTCCGCTCTGTTATATGTTGTCTCTGCTTTCCGAAGACCGGGAAATTTTAGGAATTGATTACGATGAGGATAAAATAGCCTTGGCACAACACGGATGGTTACGCAACGAACATCTCCAGTTCAGGCACGGCAACGCATTGGAATATCCGCTACCGGAAAGCGATGTCTTTATCCTGAACGATATGCTTCACTATATGAGCTATGAACATCAACGGACTTTGCTGTTGAAATGCGCTGACCGGCTGCGTTCGCAGGGAATGATTATCATACGCGACGGAAACTCGGCAAATACTTCCAAACACCGACTGACCCGGTTCACAGAACTGCTATCCACCCGTATCTTCAATTTCAACCGGACTGCCGGAGAATTGCATTTCACCACAGAAACCCAACTGCGGGAAATAGCAGTCACCTGCGGAATGAATGTAGAAATCATTCCTAATGACAAATATACCTCGAACACTATTTATATATTCAGAAAACCGAACGAACATGAGTAAATACGATATCATCATTATCGGAAGCGGCCTTGGCGGACTGGAATGTGGAGCGATTCTTAGTAAAGAAGGATTCAATGTATGCGTCGTAGAGAAAAACACGCAATTCGGCGGATGCTTTCAAACCTACCGGCGAAAAGGACACTTATTCGATACAGGCATTCATTATGTAGGAAGTCTGGATGAAGGTCAAGTGATGAATCAGTATTTCCGCTATTTCGGCATCATGGACAAACTAAAGCTGAAACGTTTGGACGATGAGGCTTTCGATACAATCTACTATAAAGGAAAAACATACGATTATGCAATGGGGTATCCGCAATTCATCGAAACGATCTGCCGGTCCTTCCCGCACGAAAAAGAAAACCTGAAACGTTATGCCGAACAGCTTCAGACTGTTGGTAACTTGATTAGCGTTGACCATCTGAAACAGGGCACACTTGCCCTGGAAGGCATGAAATACTTCTGCACCTCCGCCGCAGGACTGATTGCGGATATTACTCCGGACCCTACTTTACAAAATGTACTGGCAGGCTCGGCCTTGCTCTACGGAGGCTTGAAAGATGTCTCCACCTTCTACCAACATGCCATGATTAACCATTCCTACATCGAAGGAGCTTATCGTTTTGTGGACGGCAGTATGCAAGTCAGCCTGGAATTGATTAACGTGATCCGAGCGAATGGAGGGACAGTACTTAACAACAGCGAAGCCACCCGCATCATTGTTGAAAACGAAAAAGTACAGGGAGTCATCATCAACGGTGAAGAACGATTGGAAAGCGACTTTGTGATTTCCAACATGCATCCTCAACGAACCCTGGAGATACTGGATAAAAACCGTAGTATCAAGAACGCCTACATTTCCCGCATCCGCTCGCTCGAAAACACATACGGTATCTTCACGCTTTATCTGGTAATGAAAAAGAAGAGCACTCCATACCAAAACCGTAACCTCTATCTGCATGGGGATCATAAAGTGTGGTATGACAAACAGCTCTATCCGGGACGGACCACCAACTGCATGATTTCGATGCAAGCCTCTTCCGAAGACAGTCAATACGCCAGTGTTATTTCGATTCTGACACCGATGTATATGGACGAACTCTCTGCATGGAAAGACACTACTCCCGAACATCGGGGAGAAAGCTACCGGTCCTTCAAGAAGGAAAAGACGGAACAGCTGCTTCGCTTTATCCGGAGCCATGGCATTGATTTCTCCGACAACATAGAAGAGATTCACACCACCACTCCGTTGAGCTACCGCGACTATACCGGAACGGTGGACGGTTCCGCATACGGAATTATCAAAGATTATAAATGTCCGCAAATCGGTTTTGTGTCTACACGAAGCCGGTTGGGTAATCTCTTTCTCACAGGTCAAAACCTGAACGTGCATGGCGCACTGGGGGTAACGCTGACTTCCATGCTCACTTGTGCGGAATTTGTGGGACAAGAATACCTGGCTAAAAAAGTAGGAAATGCATAAAACAATCAAAAAGATATTCAAGTACACGAGCTGCGTTCTTTTGTCGCTCCTTGTGATATTGATAGCCGGAGTCTGTTATCTCTACTTTTCAGCAGATATGAGGACACCGAAACATGAACCTGGTATCATCATGACAAAAGTGTCTCATGCAGGTACTACCACCATGGTTCCGGCAGAGGTGCTCTACAATGATACGCTTGATCTCCGATATTATGACGGCAACTTCCTGCGCCACAGCGAAAGCGGATTGTGGGAGTTGTTTGTGAAAGGGGATGCCTTTCAAAGGGGAGAAGCCATCGGCAAACTGTCCTCTGATCTGCTTCATTATCAGGAGAAAGTATTTGTCGATCAGATTCGTGAGATTGTTCCTTCAGACAGTTATCTGAAGTTCCTCCGGTTCTTTATTGTATTATTCAACCGTCATTTGGGTGAGAACGTTCTCGAAGAATACCGCGACGAGATCTACGGAATCTCGCTATCATGCACCCATGAATACGACTTTATCGGCACTCCTTACGAACGTCAGCTGAATTACCATTCGGCACACGACCTGGGACATGCCATGCAAGATTATATGTTAGTAGGATGCAGTTCGTTTGCCACTTGGGGAACTCAAAGTGCAGATTCGTCTCTACTGATCGGACGCAACTTCGATTTCTATGTGGGAGATGCCTTCGCAGAAAATAAACAAGTGGCTTTTTATACACCGGATCAAGGTTATAAGTTCGCGTCCGTAGGATGGCCTGGCATGATAGGCGTACTATCCGGTATGAACGAAACGGGGCTGACCGTCACGATCAATGCCGCCAAGTCTGCTGTTCCAACAGGTTCCGCCACTCCTATTTCCATTCTGACCAGAGAAATACTGCAATATGCGTCAACGATTGATGAGGCTTTTGCCATCGCAAAGAAACGGAAGACATTCGTCTCCGAATCTATATTGATAGGTTCTTCCAAAGATGGCAAAGCCGCTATCATTGAGAAATCTCCGGAGAAGACAGTGCTCTTTAAAGGAAAAGAAGCCGACCGGCTCATCTGCACCAATCATTACCAATCGGAGGAATTCAGTAAGGATGAACGAAACATGGAAAATATCCGTACTTCGGACAGTCCATACCGTTTTGCACGACTGGAAGAACTCATCAATGAAAATATGCCGATAGACGCCTCCAAGGCCGCCTCTATCCTGCGTAACCACAAGGGTTTGCAAAATGCAGACTTGGGACTGGCTAACGAAATGGCTATCAATCAATTCATTGCTCATCATTCCGTTATCTTCCAACCGGAGAAACGATTGATGTGGGTATCTACCTCTCCCTGGCAATGTGGAAAGTATGTAGCTTATGACCTAAATAAGATATTTAACGACACGATTAACTTGCAACACGAAATATACAGTTCCAACCTGACCATTTCGGCAGATGAATTCGCCGAAACACCGGAGTTCCAGCATCTTCTTACTTATAAGAAGCTGACTCCGCTCCTATTGAAGAAGATCAGGAAAAAGGAGAAGATAGAAGAGCATGTTTTAAAAACATACGAAGCCTCCAATCCTTCTCTATATTATGTATATGAAGTAATGGGAGATTATTACGAGGCTATGCAGCAACCGCAACAAGCCATTGTGTACTGGCAAAAAGCATTAAAGAAACCGATTCCCAAGTTGCAAGAGAAAGAACGTATCCAACAGAAAATTCAAAAACAATCCAAAGATGGAAAAGAATCCTGAAATTCAGTTCCGCTCACCGGAAGAGATCAAATGCTATCAGGAAGAACGGTTAGCCCAAACGTTGACCTACCTGCAAGCACACTCCAAGTTCTACCAACGAATGTTCGAAGAACACCACATTGACATCAATCAGATAAAGAAGATTGAAGACTTGCAACAAATACCTGTCACCACCAAGACAGACTTGCAACTTCATAACGACGACTTCATCTGTGTAGACAAGGAGCAAATCATTGACTATGTAACGACTTCCGGCACACTGGGAGATCCGGTGACTTTCGTTCTCACTTCCGAGGACCTGGACCGTTTATCTTACAACGAGTACCTGTCTTTCACCACCACCGGATGCAGTAAAAAGGATATTCTGCAACTCATGACTACCATCGACCGCCGCTTCATGGCAGGACTTGCCTATTATATGGGAGCACGCGAACTCGGCATGGGAGTGATCCGGGTAGGTAACGGCATCCCCGAACTGCAATGGGACACGATTCGCCGGATTCATCCGACTTGTGGAATGGTCGTTCCTTCTTTCCTTATCAAACTGATAGAGTTTGCCGAGAAGAATCATATCGACCATAATGCGTGCTCGATGCAGAAATGTATCTGTATCGGTGAGGCTTTGCGCAATCAGGAGTTTCAGTTAAATACGCTCGGACAGAAGATACATGACAAATGGCCTGCCTTACAGCTATATTCCACCTATGCTTCCACCGAAATGCAGTCGTCTTTTACCGAATGTAGCGAATTCCACGGCGGGCATTTGCAACCGGAACTTATCATCGTAGAGTTTTTGGATGACAACAATCGTCCTGTCGCAGAGGGAGAAGCAGGCGAAGTGACGATCACGACGCTTGGAGTAGAAGGTATGCCGCTGCTCCGCTTCAAGACAGGTGATATTTGTTACCATCATACCGAACCTTGTGCCTGCGGAAGAAATACGATTCGCCTTAGTTCCATCCTCGGACGAAAAGGGCAAATGATTAAATACAAAGGGACTACTTTGTATCCACCCGCACTGTTCGACATACTGGACAATATCCCTTCGGTAAAGAATTACATCATTGAAGTCTACACCAACGAATTGGGAACGGATGAAATTCTGATCCGTATCGGAAGTGAAAACCGTAGCGAAGGTTTTGCCAAGGAGATAAAAGACCTGTTCCGTTCGAAAGTAAGAGTAGCTCCAAGCATTAATTTTGAGTCGGCAGAATACATCGCAAAAATTCAAATGCCTCCAATGAGTCGAAAAACGATAAAATTCATTGATTTACGATAATTATTTTCTACTTTTGGAAGTTAGTAAACCAACTATATCACTTTAACATTAACGTATATGAAAAAACTTATTCTATTCTTATTCTTAAGTACGAGCCTGTTCTGTTTCGGACAAGGTAAGAGTGCATTGAAAGACATCCAGTCTATCAAGTTCTATGGAGTGGACTACTCCCAAGCTAAAGTTTTCGGTGCAGATGAATCACCGATACAATTCAAAGATGCTTTCAGACGTATCAATGAGCTGTTTATCACAGAAGCAAAAAAGTATAACGTAGGAAAACAGTTGAAAAAAGAAGTAACGGAAATCTCACTAGATGCAGTCAATCAAGTGAACGAAAACATCAACGTGGCCGAGCTGATGACTACCAAAAGAGACTATAGCCTTAGTAAAGAACAAATCAAAGCGGCTATCGAAGCATTACCTATTCAGAAAACGCCGGGCGTAGGTATGGTATTTATCGCACAGTTCCTGGATAAATCAAACAACAGAGGTACGTATGAAGTCGTATTCTTCAATACTGAAACAAAGGAGATCATTGAAGAATGGATAACAGATGGAAAAGCACGTGGTTTCGGATTGCGCAACTACTGGGCAGGCTCTGTTTATAGCGCACTCAAGAAATTATAAACCAATAATATATATAAACATGAGAAAACTACTATTATTGCTGACTTTACTGTTAAGTATCAGTACTTATGTCGCAGCACAAAATTACACAGAAGTAGTGTATTTAAAGAATGGCAGCATTATCAAAGGAGTTATCATTGAGCAAGTGCCCAATGTTTCCTTAAAAATTAAAACAAGTGATGGCAGCCTCATCATCTGTCAGATGAGTGATGTGGAGAAAATCACTAAAGAAGAACGGTACACAAGAGATTACCGCAAAGAGGCCAACAACCGCAAAGCCGCAAGAAATACATTAAAAGGCTATAAAGGTTTCGTTGACTTTGCATACATCGGTGATGTCAGCGACTACAATGCCTCCAAAATTGAATTATCAACCTCACACGGTTATCAATTCAATAATTATTTCTTCGTTGGTGGTGGTGTTGCTCTCAACTACTATACGGATGCAGATCTTGTTGCTGCACCAATCTATGCAAACTTCAGGGCTAACTTCATCAACAAAAGAGTGACGCCTTTTGCAGATGTAAAAACCGGATATGCTGTAGGAGACATAGAAGGAGCGTATGCTTCGATAGGAGTAGGAGTACGTTTTTCTTTAAAAGGGAAAAAGGCCTTGAATTTAGCTTTAATATATAACTTCCAGGATTATGAGATCTCAACAGATTATGGTTACAGTTCCGGAGGTTATTATTACCATTCCAGTTATGACGATACATGGGAGTTACACGGAGTAGGAGTCAGATTCGGTTTTGAATTCTAAATCTACTGTTTGTCTGTACCTTTTAACAACAAACAAACAATAAATCAAATTCGAACCATGAAGAAGACTATCACAACACTTCTACTATTGAGCTGCATTACTGCATTTTCATTTGCGCAAAGCATTGTTATGACTTCAGGAACTATCGACTTCATCAAGGACCAACAAGTGATACAATTCACTTTCTCTTATGATGAAATGCTGGTAGGAAAACTGACAGAAAGCGAATATGTAGATAAAAAAAGCTCCGAATATAATGCAAAAGAAGAAGGCAAAGGAGATCAATGGAAAGCTGCCTGGTATGGCGACCGTAAAGAACGATTTGAGCCAAAGTTCTTGGAACTTTTCGATAAATATATGAGCGAAGTTGGTATCACAGCAGGTACGGAAGGCGCTCAATATCGAATCGAAATCAATACAGACTTCACCGAGCCGGGTTGGAATGTGGGTGTCATGCGTCAGAATGCATCTGTCGACCTAAGCTGCAAAGTGAAGAAGATTGAAACGGGTGAGCAAGTAGCCTCTATCAGAATCCGTAATGCTTCTGCCAACAACTTTTGGGGTACTGATTTCACTTCCGGGTATCGCGTTCAGGAAACGTATGCCAAAGCAGGAAGAGAATTAGCCAAGTTCTTTATCAAAAAGGCGAAGTTACGCAAGATAAAAGACTAACTGGCTTGAACCACATTTGCCTACTATAAAGTTGAAAAAACATAGAAGTATCTGCCACCTGCAACAAAAAGCGCGTAATACGCTAGCTGACAAATAGTTGGAGCGTTGCAGATACCTGCGGCAGATACGTTGCAGATAAAGTATCTGCAACGCGTTATATAACCAAAGAAAACCGCTTAGTTTCTATATGTAAAGCTATAAGATAGTTTTGGTATCCATACGGAGAAACGGCAGTTTCCATACATAGGAACTGTCGTTTCCTGCCTTGGAAACGCTCGTTTCCTACCGTGGAAACTACAATTTCTAATACCGGAAACGACAGTTCCCCGCCTGGGAACAGGAGTTTAATGCATTTAATAAACTTTCGTACTCATAGGAAATAGGTTTATGTATAGATTATACAGTGTGGCAGATACTCTATCTGCAACGCATCTGCAACAGGTATCTGCAACGCTACAACTAGTTGTAAACTAATATATTATACGCATTTTGTTGCAGGTGGCAGATACTTCTATGTTTTTTCAACTTTATGGAGGAAAGAATATATCACGATTATGCTCATAACTGTAAAACAGTTGGATGAAGCACTCTCCCATCCGTTATTGAGCTAAATAAATACTCTCATTAAAGAGTAGTATTAATGAATATAAAGAATATTAGGCACCTTACGCTCCCCAGCATGGTCAAACCGCCCATTATCACAAGGATAATTAACAACTCCATCATCCGATGCACCGGACAGCCAAAGGGTAGTAGACCCGCCTCCATCCAAATTTAACGCATCCTCACCTCCTAAAATACGAATCAAGTGTGCCAGTTCCGGAATATTCACTCCTTCGGCTTGTTCCGGGAAACGTCCGTCTACGGTTATCAACAATATTTTCCCCTCCTTAGTGGTGGCAACAGCACTACGAGGATGCTTGGTTCGGATAAAATTCGTGCCACATGAATTCCAATCGCAAATCTGTCCGTCTTTCAGCATCAGCGGACCGGAAGCAAGTACTATACCTGTTTCCCCTTTGTATTCTTTTTCTATCTGCCTGCTCCAGGGAATTAACTTTATCTTCCCTTTATGTACATGCATAGCTCCTGTGACACGCAGTTTACATTCGCTCAAAGTGGTTGTGTCAACAACCTGATTGCCCACTTTCAGGAAACAAACCGAATTTCCCCGCTTCATATCAAAGTAGGAACCATTAATTGCTGCAATGCCACGATGTTCTGAAGCAATCCGGCTCGTCTCTTTCATCTCATCCGAAACGGCAATATCGACTTTCAAACCTGCGCCGGGTTCTATTTCTATCAGACTAACAGACTGGATCCCCTGATATAATCGAGGGATAGAAGCATACTTATGAATTATTCCTTTTTGAGGACTTTCCACTTTCCATCGGGCAGACATGATCGCCAGTGAATCCGACACAGTTTGCCCTTTTATTATTCCGATAGAGCATAAAATCAGGATAGCGATTAACAAGTTTCTTTTTATCATAAACAGAGAAATCTCACAAATTTAATTCTTTGCACTTTTTACAAAGATAGGCAAAAGAAATCAGCCTCCAAAAAGTCAGCCTTGAAATATTTTCGTCTTATCTACTATACACTTCCGCTTTTTTTCGTACTTTTACCCCTTGTTGGGAAGAAGTGCCTTTCCAACCCTTGAGAACAGAAAAAGAAAAAACAATATATAAAATGAATCACAAATGGAATTATCGACCCATTACACCCGAACAGGCAGAGATAAGCCAGACATTGGCCCAGGAATTAGGGATTAGCCCGATTCTTGGACAACTTTTGGTACAGCGGGGAATTACGAAGGCAGCAGATGCCAAGAAGTTTTTCCGCCCGCAGTTGCCCGACCTGCACGATCCGTTCCTGATGAAGGATATGGATATTGCAGTAGAACGTCTGAACAGGGCGATGGGAAAGAAAGAACGTATTCTAATTTATGGAGATTATGACGTAGACGGTACTACTGCCGTGGCATTGGTCTACAAGTTTATTCAACAGTTCTATTCGAACCTTGATTATTACATACCCGACCGCTACAACGAAGGGTATGGCATTTCTAAAAAAGGAGTGGACTACGCCGCTGAAACCGGTGTGGGACTGATTATTGTACTCGATTGCGGAATAAAAGCAGTAGAGGAAATTACGTATGCCAAAGAAAAAGGGATTGACTTTATCATCTGCGACCATCACGTGCCGGATGATATTCTCCCGCCTGCCGTAGCTATATTGAACGCCAAACGCCTGGACAACACGTACCCGTACACCCACCTTTCCGGTTGTGGAGTCGGTTTCAAGTTTATGCAGGCGTTCGCCATTAGTAATGGCATCGAATTTCATCATCTGATTCCGTTGCTCGACATCGTAGCCGTGAGTATCGCATCGGACATCGTTCCGATTATGGGTGAAAACCGTATTCTCGCCTACCACGGTCTGAAACAACTGAACAGTAACCCGAGTATCGGCATGAAGGCCATTATCGATGTATGCGGACTTTCTGAAAAAGAAATTACTGTCAGCGATATTGTGTTTAAAATCGGACCGCGCATCAATGCATCGGGACGTATTCAGAATGGGAAAGAAGCAGTAGACCTGCTGACGGAAAAAGACTTCTCGGCGGCACTTGAGAAAGCCGGACAAATCAACCAGTACAACGAAACCCGGAAAGACCTCGACAAAAGTATGACGGAGGAAGCAAACAACATCGTTGCCAATCTGGAAGGATTAGCCGACC
>ENA-OVGM01000057-OVGM01000057.1-human-gut-metagenome-genome-assembly--contig:-NODE-57-length-109791-cov-20.999745_pt1 | contig 109791 bp, 81 predicted proteins | sample MGYA00237773_ERZ505425 | MGnify/ENA primary metagenome ERZ505425 (study PRJEB26158, sample SAMN06016407) | human gut metagenome | biome: human gut; feature: ankylosing spondylitis patient; material... | reverse complement strand
AATAGCAATGATCACTATGTGGTTCCAATTGATTTACCTTAAACACTTCCGGATTATCAAGCCATTTCATATCAGCGTTCATATTTTTCCTCACTTTCCTATTATTGATATATAAAACCAAGAACAATAACTGCTTTGCTACATCTAAGATATAACAAACCCCTTGCAAAGAGCAATGTAATAAATTATACAAATCATGCACTAAATGATACTGTTATAATTACTGTATTATAAAATGAGGGTCAAAAGGCATCATTGATGCTTGCATGCAATTTAAAAAGCTCCTGTGCATTGCACAGAGAGCTTTTTAGTCTGGTTAGTACAGACATATATTAATACGCGAATTATATGATGACACTTGCTTTCCCTTTTTTTCAAATCTTTGGATTCCTGTAATAACCTGATATTCCATCTGTAGCTTGTCCGATGAACAAGAGTATACATAAGGTTCAAAACCGGTATATTCATCATCCCCTTGCGTATAATTATTCCCATAATAAAAATTCTCTATTATATTTGTCTCAAAGGAAGAATCTATTTTTGACTCAGACTCTTTTGGATCGCCCATAGAATAATCGCTGCCATATGTCTTTGCATATAAATCTCTCATCACTGCAGCCTGTGCCTTAGGACTATCCACATCTGCACAATAATATGTAATATAAAACGGTACTCCAAGCACCGCATCAACAGCGGCCAGCATTCTCGTATCTTCAAATGATATTATAAATACCCACGCCGACAATTCCTTGCTTATATCCGATGTTACAAAACAATCTGATATTGAGTTGTCAAAGCTATCATCCAAAGCAACTCCTGCACCATATTGCCAAGGAGCTGCTTCATATGTCTGTTCTATTTCGCTGTCTGTATCCTTTGAATAGTTACTTTCAAGGCTTTGGAGCATAACTATATCGTCTTCACCGAGCATCTGCATAATACCTGACTGCCTCTGCAGCTCACAGGCACCCTTCAGAAAAGTCTGAATAGCCGTATAAGCCTGTCCCACCGGAATCTCAGTATCCAACGGTTCCCTTTTCTCACTATATTTCCCATTCCACAGCTCATTTACATTATCCTGCATCAGAGACATCATCTTAGTAAGCCTCTCTTCAGCTGAAATAGAGTGGCTGTAGGGGCTTATATCTGCGTTGCTTATTGTAGTACTCGTTTTGGCAATTTTTGCTGCTTTAAGTGAAATCAGAAAATTTGGTATCATATTTCCGGCACATACAACTGCCAGAATAATGCATATACACACTATTCCCTTGATTTTATCCTGTTTTTTATCAATACATTTGCGCACTGATAAATGCTTACTTCTCATCCAATGCCCCCGCTTTCATGTCAAAATACACCCTGGTTCCTTTACCTGACTCACTCTCATAATGGATTTTTGTATCATGCAGCTTAGCAATCCTTGATACAAGTGCAAGCCCAAGCCCTGCTCCATGCTCACTTCTTGACCTCGACTTGTCAACCATATAAAAAGCCTCCGTAATTCTCTCTATATCCTCAGGCGGTATTCCTCTTCCATTGTCCGAAACTGCAATACGATAAATACTGTGCGAAATAAGTCTGCCTGATACATCTACCTTGCTGCCTCCTGATTTCACTGCATTGTCTATCAGATTAAGAAGCATGGTCTTAAACAGATCATATTCCAGCCACACCCATGCCTCATCCGCACTGTACACAATCTCTGTATTATGCTTTCTTGCCGCTTCATGTGCGGTTTCCACACAATCTGCTATAATCTCAGATATTCTTGTTTCTTCAAGCCTGAAATCATTTTTATCAAGAGTGATAAGCTCCAGCAGCTTAAATGATAATGCTTCAAGCCTCATGCCCTCATTCAGTATGACTCCGGCAGCACTGTGCACCTCATCCTCAGACATTTTTTTCTGATACAGGGTATCGGCATATCCTATAATTGATGTCATTGGGGTTTTGAGCTCATGTGCGAAGTTTGCAGTAAAATCCTCCTGCTTCTTTGCCGCCATCTGAAGTTCATAAACTTTGCTTTCAAGGTTTTTCGCAAGCTCGTTGAAAGCCTTTGCAAGCTCACCTATTTCATCCTTTGTCTTCACATCACTTCTTGCCGTGTAATCGCCATCTGCAAATTTTTTGGTGGTGGCTGTTAATCCGGCAAGAGGCTTTGTAATCATCCAGGAAAGTATCAATATGACCATCATACCAACAGCAAGTATAACAATATAGTACACGCTGCATCTATACCTAAGCTCCTTTGACTCATCGAAAACCGGTGTAATATCACTTTCCGTTATCAGAATATACCTGTTATCATTCAGTTTAAAGCTGCTTTTGACATGGATATATCTGCCGCTTTGCTTTTCACCGGTATCTTTAGTATTCTCTTTTGACACTATACTGTATGTAAGCGTACCATCCTTTACCTTTATATCCTTTTGCTCATAATTACATGAATTGGCATATATCCTTTTTCCATCATCAGCAGCAAGATACATTCCTCCTTCATCTCCAACAATGGATTTTGCCGACTGCGACATCATATCTGTAAGCTCCTTATCCACATCCTCACTCTTCATATTAAGGATTACCGTTTCAATCGAGTATTTTATCATCTGATGCTGTGAAAGTGCACTGTCCTGCTCCCTTTTCACTGCATGCTCCAGTGAATATGATAGAGTCACATATTCTATCATTCCAAGGGCAACAGCCAGTATCACTGTCATTCCAAGAAACATTTTATAGAAAAATTTCATCCGCGAACCTCCAGACGATAGCCAATCCTGAAAACTGTGACAATCTTTTCATTCCAGTCAAGCTTTTTCCTTAGTCTTTGTACATGTGAATCCAGTGTCCTTGTCTCTCCGGTATACTCCTCCTGCCATACAAGCTCATAAAGCCTGCGCCTGCTGAGTGCAACATTCTTATTCTTCATAAGCTCATACAGCAGGTCAAATTCCTTTACTGTGAGCTCTACCTGCTCACCTGCCTTTGTCACCGTACGTGATTTAGGATCTATAGCTACATCCTCTATTTCCAGACGCTCTGCCATGCGCTGAGTGCGCCTTAATACGGTTTCCACTCTCGCAAGCAGCTCCCCTATCTGAAATGGTTTGCATATGTAATCATCCGCGCCCATACGAAGCCCGCGTATCCTTTCATCCACCTGTCCCATGGCAGATATTATTATGACCGGAGTATCCCCAATTCCCCTGACATAGTCAAGCAATTCATAACCATTTATCTCAGGAAGCATAATATCAAGCAGCAGCAGATCATATCTGTTCTGCTCAATTTTGTCCGCCCCTTCCTTTCCATCAAACGCTCTTTCGCATTGATATCCCTCTGCCTTCAGTGTGTTGCATATTAAATTATTTATGTCGTTGTCATCTTCCACTATGAGAATACTGGTCATAAGCTGCTCCTCTTCTATGATTATGATAGAATTATTATAGCATAAAGATGTGTCATAGTTGTAAAAAACACCCTGTTATTTAACTCAATAATAGGATGTTTTACCGGCACTTATACAAATATATTCTCACACATACATACTCCAGACAGCTCTAATCTGAGATGATATATTTTTGAATAACCACCTCTTGCCACTTTTTTCAATGCTGTTTGGATCATTTATTGAAAACCCTTCATCATCATAGCCTGTTATAACCATAAAATGTCCTGTATCTGTAAAATCTCCCGGTCCTACATTTATCACAATAGGATGTCCTGCATCAAGCTCTGCCTTCATTCTGCTCTCATCCAGCGCCACTGTCTTTGCTTTTACGCCGTAGTGCCTGCAGCCTTCACTTATAAGCGTCCATGAACTTCCCGAACCATCCACACTGTAACCGGCTTCCTTTGAATACTTTGCTACTGCAATAGGTGATGCCTCCCTATTGTGCGTCAGATAAACCACTACCATCGAAAGTGTAGTGGGACCGCATCCGCTTGCTGCAAAGAAATTGCCGCTATATTTTTCGTAGCCCCAGCGTTTATCCCACTGCACAAATAACGGAACACTATCCATAGACGCTTCTTCTGTCAAGTCAATTGTGTGTTCCTTCACATGTTCCGTCGGATAATCATACACAAACTCAAGCGCCTCTTCATTCTTCAAAGCAAGCTCCTGTAGCTGTTTTGGATATTGGGTACTGTTCATTATATCATCAAGCATTGACTGTTCATTTTGTATATTATTATTTTCAGAGATTTTGCTATTTTCTATAACAGCATTATCATATGTATTATTTCCGGCTTCAACATCATATCTATTTGTCCCGCCATCGCCGGATGTTATCATACGGCTTCCCACAGCCACAAATACAGCCACAGCTATGATACTACAGGAAAATATGATAGAACGCAGTATTTTTCTGCGCCTGCGTCTCCTTCGACGTAAACTTGCCCCATGTCTGCAACATTTGTTTTGTGTCATGTCCACTTTCTATCCTCCTGCTTCTTTGTAACTGATATTGTGTATCATTACTCTATCAGAAGCATTCGTTTATTATGTTGCATACTTGTGTCATAGTTGTAAAATATTCCAATATTAAATTGTATAAATAAACTGACCAATGACAGTATTGCAGGATATTTTAACCTGTCACTGTATTAAGCAACTTTTGACTATATATTCTGTTATTTTGGCAAGTAATAATTCTTTTCGTATTCTATAATGACATCGTAAACAGAAAGGAGATGAATTTCCATGAGAAATAAATTACACAATTTTATTGATAACCTACTTTGCTTTTATGCAAGCTTCTTTACTCACAGATTTTATCAAATGTAATGTGCACAACATAATTGCCATAATTTTTAGGAATTATTTTCTGTCGAGTATGTAAATCTTTTGATTATTTGATATATCCATATTATCATGCCTATACGGGCTAATGTTATCATTTTGTTATCGGCATTGATAACACTCACTCGGTAACTGTGGATAATAGCATTATGTTTCGTGTTAAATTATAAATGTATTTCTTTCACTTTTATTTAATAAAATCTTCAACCTGTTGTAGCAACATATTCCAATCTGTTCCCGTGACTGCTCCAGAGGCAAGTGTTACTGCAAGTTTCATAGAAAAATCGCCTGCAAATTTTTTGATTCCTGCAAGAGCCTTTCCTATACGATTTTTTTTCGGAACATCGCTTTTCAACTGCTCCTGAATCATTTCCAAATCATCTTTCACGTTCTCGATTTCTTCTGAGTCAACTCCCTGTATCTCAGGCAACGATGCAAGTAATTTATCAATCAGAGTACTCATAGAACTCGTATCATTTGTTGTGTTGTAAGTATTTATCACTCCAATATTCTGCTGGCTTGCCGAACCATTAACAGTTTCAATATTCTGAATATATGTATTTCCGCACATAGCTTTCGCCTCCTCGTCACAAACAATCATTTCCATCGAAAGATAATCATTTATACAATCTATAAGCGGTTTAAACGCCATGTCAAGGAAACTTTGAATATTATCATTTAATTTCTTACTCGACCAACAATATCGCATTGCCTGTCCACGCACATTTACCTTATCCTCATTGTTTATGAACAAAAGATAATCATACTGCGCCTTAATATGACACGCTTCATCTTCAGGCGGATTAAAATCTGCCCACCCTGAACAACCTATAGCGTAGCATTTCTTAAAATCATAATCAATACCTGAGATTTTATCTTTAATGAATCCTAATATCAGCTCATTTCCATTAATAAATTTCAAAAAACGTGAAAGGTTTATGTCTGCTGTATCATCAGTACTATTAAGCAGATTACTTGATAATCTGCGAAATTCTAAACTCATTTTTCTTAATTCTAATCTATTCATATATCCACCCCACAGTACGGACAAAATACCTTTGCCGCTCCGGCACAATAAAGCACCTTCACTCTGCGACCACAGCAAGAACAAGTAAACTCTGTTTCCGTAGTATCTTTATCCTTTAATTCTTTTGTTGCTACCTTTTTCAGTGGTTTAAAGTCCATTTTTATCAGGCTCTTGGAACGATTAACTGACCTCTGCATTTTCTTAAAAGTCTTGTTCAATTCATCTACCATATGATTATAAGCTATTGCCTGTGCCTGCTCGATTACATCTGATGACAGAAATTCATTTTTCTCTTTTGCCAGACCGCAATATGGACAAAACAATTCTTTAAAAGGTTCCTCATCATTCTGATATTCTCCAGCTTGCAATTTAAATTCTGAGTTGCAATAAGGGCACTCGAAGGTTACATATCCTTCGCTATCTCCCTGAATGGTTATTGTAAAATTTTCTGTTGACACGTCCTGCACCTCCCTTATCTTAAATTTCCATTTCTTAATTATTTTCTCTTGAATCCTCAATCAAATTTTTCTTCAACGCCTGAATCGTGTCTTGGTTCTTTTTAAGAAGTTCCAACTGCCTGTACGCCTTTTCCCTTAATATTTTCAGCCTTTCAATTTTCGGCACTTCTTGCCTTATTAAATCGGCATTTGTATCTTCTAGATTGATAAGTACCACCAATTCCTCTGCCGAGGCAAAATCTCTGATATTCGGTGTTTTTCCACTTATTCCTTTTTCATTTCTCCATTGCGCCGCCGTTTTTCCAAACAAAGCCATATTCAAAATATCAGCTTCTGAAGCATATGTATATGCCATCTCCTGCGGAGATAATGTCGGTGTTATCAGAAATTCCTTTACAGCCTCTGTATGGATACGATAATTTATTTTTGAAAGTTCTCTCTTTGCATCCCATCCAATCTCTAATCGGTTTGCTTCGTCTTTCTTTAACCGCTGATAGTCCTTGATAATATAGAGTTTAAATTCCGGTGAAATCCACGAAGCAAACTCAAAAGCAATATCTGTATGGGCATAAGTGCCACCATACCGGCCCGATTTTGATACGATACCGATTGCGTCTGTTGCTTTTATCCATTGCTGCGGTGTCAGCGTAAACGCATTATCTCCCGACTCCGCTTTAAACCTATCGAATTCGATAGGTTTAAAATTGGGATTGTGAATTTGTTCCCACAAGCCCAAAAACGAAATCGTGGAATGGTTACGCATCCAGTTTGCCACCACGATAAAAGCATTATCAGGATTTTTATATTTGGCAATGTCAGTCAACGAAATATAAGCGTCCTCATTAACAATATCGCCCATTACTCTGATTTCTGTTCCATTAGCGTCTATTTTCATGTTTTTCATATAATAAACTTTTCCTTTTTAACAGTATTTAGTAATAGTAAAAACTTGCTATTTATATCCAATAACCTCTTTAGAAACTTTCTCAATTATTTCAGGACTGATCGAAGCTGCATTTGCTATATAAATATCACTTGAATAGTAGGCCATTCGCTCTACGGTTTTATTTAAAATCATAATATCTCCCTTATTGCATTAATTCCTGATACATCTTCATCAATGCAGCAACACAATCTGACTCTGTAAAATCCTTAATCGGGAATCCATAAGCCTGCATAACAGCTTTATCATTTAACTGATGGGCTCTGCGAAGCTCTGGTGGCATCAGTACCTCATCATAAAGGTCTGCAAGTGAGCTATCTGGATATAATGCACGTGCATCAAGAATACCTTGAGCTGTCTGTTCAATCTTTACTTTCTGCTCAGATGTTGGATTACACCAAGGAAAATTGTTATAAACCATATTAGCTGAATACCTGTAATCACTCTTAATTCTTCCACATACAGCTCTCATCCAAGAATTATGAACATTAGACATCAAAACACCAAATATATACAATGATGCACTTGGTATTAACATATTTGCATCACCACAGATAGTATCTTTATTCATATATCCTATAGGAATATATCTTCTATTTTCTGATGAATGTCTTGGTACTATCAAATAATCTGTTTCCGGTTGTCTTATCTCACCAAAAAGTTGAGGTGTTTCAGCTAATTTTTTAGTAGCTTCTCTGCTACTACTCTCTCTCATTTCCTTAACACTTTTTACCGCCTCGTATACAGGTGAAATCTTTTTTATTAACTGAGGATTTACACCTTTTAACCATAGACACCAACGAATCTCATTATGTAAAAACTCTCTTGCACCTAAAAATCGTTTAAATAAAGTATTTGCTTCAGGATACGTTGCAACTATTTTTTCTTTTTGCTCATTTGAATAATCTGAAAGATTACCTCCATCATTAGCCATATTTCCAAATACCATCTCGGGTACAGAACATATTGGTTTTCTTCTACTTACAATCTCTACATTTGGTGCATCGAGCAAAAAACCATTAATATTATTTACTAACTTATATCTGTCACCGTAATATAGAATAGATTTCTTATTTCCTTTTGTAAATGAGAAACCTACAATAACACAATGAACATGTGCCTGTAGCTTTGCCTCACTACTCCAAATAAAAGTCCTATATGCAAAATCAATATGAATGCCTTGATTAAATAACATACCCCATAGAATTGAAGCTGGCTCTCCTTGACATACTGAATTAGTCGATACTAATGCTGTCTTTATAGCTGTACCATTCATTAAATCAGCAGATTTCTTATACCATGCTGAAACATAGTCTAAATTACCAACACCCTTTAACTTATCAAATATATTGCTCATATCACTTTTTTGTGACTGACTCATAAGTCTAGCACCTACAAATGGCGGATTTCCCATAATATAATTCAATTCATATTTAGGAACAACACTTTCCCAATCAATCTGTAACGCATTCCCTTCCACAATAAAGGCATTCGTCTTCAAAGGCAGGAACTCCAACTGCATATGCACAATGTCCTCTGTCTCTTTTAACATTTGACTCTCAGCAATCCAAAGAGCTGTCTTTCCGACTGTGACTGCAAAATCATTTATCTCAATGCCATAAAACTGACTGATAGAAACTTTTACAGGATTAAGAACCTCTCCAATCACCATCTGACCACCAGTCATTGCCATAATAGTCTCATTTTCCAGTCTACGCAAAGAAATAAATGTTTCCGTAAGAAAGTTACCTGAGCCACAGGCAGGGTCTAAGAACTTAAGTCCAGCCAGCTTATCCTGAAAAGCTGATAGTTTAGATTTTCGTGTTCGTTCAACTGTAATTTCCTTAATCTCATTTAATTCTGACTTCAAATCATCCAAGAACAATGGGTCGATAACCTTATGTATGTTTTGGATAGAAGTGTAATGCATACCCCCTGCCCTTCTGGTGTCTGGATTTAATGTACTCTCGAATACAGCACCAAAAATTGTAGGCGATATATCTGACCAATCAAAATCAGCACTGGCATTATTCAACAATACATCTACTATCTTCTCGTTAAATCTTGGGATTTCAATATTTTCATCCGCAAACAAACCACCATTCACATATGGGAATGCTGCTAAAGCATCATCCATATATGGGTCTCTATCCTCTGGTTTTGTATCAAGAACCTTAAATAAATCTATCAACCCTCTACGGACATCATTCATATCTTTGTCAGCAATAGCTTTTAGATAATTGTGGAACATATTATGTCCACCAAAGATACCTGCATCTTCCGCATAAAGACAGAATACCAGTCGAACACAGAGCATATTCAAGCTTTTCAGTGTATCTTCATCCTCAGGATTTTTATACTGTTTCAGAATTTCATCATATAAAACTCCTACAAGCTCACCAGCCTGTAAAGAAATTTCCATTTCCTTCTTGATATTATCGTCCTCAGTATCCACCAGGAATTGCAATCTGTAATACTCTGTACCTAAATCAGCTAACATTACAATCTCCGGTTCACCTGACGGTTGTTCCATATCATAAATATTGAACTCACCAAAATTACAGGTAACAATCCATCTTGGATGCTGTGATAAAGGTAGCTCTGTTACATATCGTTTTGCCTGCTGGAATGGAGTAAGTAAACTACCATCCGATTGTTTAATTGGCTTTCTTAAATCTTTTCCTAACCCCTTCTGCTCAATCAATACCTTAGTGGCTGGTATCGTTCCATCAATAAATGAAGTATGGTCCAGATGTACTTGTTCCTCAAATGAAATAAACTGCTCAGGATGCTCAACCCCATAGACATCCCTTAATAAACTGAGCCAAAAAGGCTGACTCATACCTTTTTCATATCCCTTATCTTTCCAATCCTCAGCGAATTTTTTCGCTGCGACTCTCTGCTGTGCATCTGTCATTATATGTAATTACTCCTATGAATATATTTTGCCAAAATCATAATCTAAGTATATCATATTCTCTTACAAAACACATTAAGAAAAAAGAGATAACCCGATGAACTGAAGCGATTTGCGAACCAACGTGCTTTCTCAAGTGATAAAGTCCAGCTCAATTCGTATACTCCTACTCTGTCATGGTTTTCAATTCTCTTTTCTTCTGTTAACATTTACATTCTCCTTCGTAACTAAACAGACCTCAATAAAATCAATATCATTTCAAATTATGTCACTAAAACAATACAATAATCGTGACAACGTAATTACATGTTCATATCGAATCCTTAACAAATCACGATCAAAACAATTCAAACATAATTCCAACTCAAATAGAGAATTACATAATATAACCAACAAGCCAATATACTATTTCTAACCCGAAAGGAATTATAAAATATGGAAAATACTACCTGCCCAAAAGATATATATGATATAATTATAGAAAATCTCACAAATGAATGGAGACTTTCTATGTCAAATAAAATACCAAAAACAGAATGGGCAAGACCAATATATTCAAAAAAACAAATTAACAAAGCAGGTCAAATAATAGCAAATTCAGATTCATCACAAGAAGATAGAAACAATGCTTTGGAAATAATAAATAACTGGCGAGCTACACACGCATATCCTTTACATGTAATAAATGCAGGATTAAGACGAGGAAATCCAAATGCTATTGTTGTACAAAGATTAAAAAGGTTAGAGTCAATAACAGGAAAGATAGAAAGATTTCCTGAAATGCAATTATACAAAATGCAAGATTTAGGTGGATGTAGAGTTATCGTAGATACAATAGATCAGGTATATGATGCAGTATCAAGATATAAAAATTCTCGTATACGTCACATTTTAAAACGTGAATATGATTATATTCAAAATCCAAAAGAATCAGGTTATAGAAGTTATCATATGGTATATCAATTTCAAAGTGACAAAATTGAAACATATAACAAGAATATGTTAATAGAAATACAGTTCAGAACAAAATTACAACATATATGGGCTACTGCTGTTGAAATGATGGGTATTTACACAAAGACAAATTTGAAATCAAGTATCGGAAATAAGGATATTCTTAGATTTTTTACATTGATATCATCACTATTTGCCATTAAAGAAAATATGCCAGTTTGTCCAAACACTTCTGAATGGGCTGATGAATTGATTCGTGAAATTATGGAAATTGATAAAAATAGTAATATAATTATGAAATTGAAAGCTATTAATCAAGCAGTTCAAATAACTGAATATAACAAAAATTTCAATTTAAAAAATGGTTATTACTTATTAACATTAAATTACGAAGAACCATCGCTCAATATTGAAGTTTTTAAGCCTTCTGAATTTGAACTTGCTGCTAATATATATGCTAAAATAGAAGTTGAATTACAGAATAAAATAGATACTGTATTAGTATCAGTAAAATCTTTTGATAATTTAAAGGCAGCATATCCAAACTATTTTGTAGACATAAGTGATTTTTTAAATATATTAAAAAATATCATGTTTAATTATAGCAAATACAATGAAAATGCAAAATTACTTCTTGAATCAAATCATTATATTTTAGAAAATTATATACCAGTAGGATAATCATATATAAAAATAATTAAAGGCAGATGAACAATCATCTGTCTTATTTTTATGTCTTTCTTTTCTTTATGATAGTCGAATAACCCTTTGGTTGTAGTATTGATGTTTTTTACTTCACCTTTTGGTTTGGTATCTGTGGATTTTTTGTCTTGGTTATTATTTGTTGACATAGTGCAATCTCCTATTCTTCTGATTTATCCAACTCTTCTTCCATCTTATCAAAATCTAATCCATATCTCTTTTCGAGTTCATTAAGTATATTATATATACCTTTGCCGATGAATAAATGATTAGATCCGAATACATACTTCATAGTATGAATTTCTGATGGAGAAATTGAAGTAATAGAGCCACGATAAGTTCTCATATTTTCATCTTGATATACTTTTACAGGATATCTATATCCAAGACCTTCTATTCCTGTATATCCATCATATGAATTTGGATTGTAACATTCTCTTCCAACTTCATATTCAAGTTTTGCTATTAGTGATGCAATGTTCTGTGTGTTTTTCATAATGTGTTCTTCTCCTATTATTTATAAAAACGGAAATGATAAGTGATTGTAATTATATTTTCACTATCTGTCACATATTGAATTTCCAAATGATAACCTTGACTTCTATATTGTGAATTTATATCATTGCAAAAACTCCAATTAAAATCAATACCACTCCTAAAACAAGCCCAACAATTATTAGATTCTTTAGAAATCTAATATCGCCAGCAATTTGATGAATATCTTCATATAATGGGTGACTTTTCGTTAATTCCATTTTCTGTTGAATTTTTTCATCATTTTCTATTTTTGCTTTTATACTATTGTAGTATTCTGTTCTATCAGAGCTAAGTATGTCTTTTGCTACATCCTTTGCTATTTGTTGATACTCTTCACCGCTATTTGCTATTTTTAATAACTCTTCATCAGTTTTATTTTTATACTGTAAATATAATTCGTTATACCATTTTTGATCTTTCATAAGATATCTCATAAATTTTCTAAGTTTATTATAAAAGATTTTTATTATAAATTCAATGCCTCAAACACATTGGAATGTCTACACAAATCTCAAGTCTACATTGTAACTTTCTGTAGACTTCTCGTAGACTTGAAATAATTTTTAACACACAATTGTCTGTTTATATAAAAAATAGGACTCTCACAAAAATGCAAGAGTCCTAAAAGTATTGATTTTACTGGTTTTATTTAGAATTTGCCCTCATCGGCTGCCTGCTGAACAGAAACGGCAACTGCTACTGTAGCACCAACCATTGGGTTGTTACCCATTCCGATAAGTCCCATCATCTCAACGTGAGCCGGAACTGATGAAGATCCTGCGAACTGTGCATCTGAATGCATACGTCCCATTGTATCTGTCATACCGTATGAAGCTGGTCCTGCTGCCATGTTGTCTGGGTGAAGTGTACGTCCTGTACCACCGCCTGATGCTACTGAGAAGTACTTCTTGCCCTGCTCGATACACTCTTTCTTGTATGTACCTGCTACCGGATGCTGGAAACGAGTTGGGTTTGTAGAGTTTCCTGTGATAGAAACACCAACGTTCTCGTGATGCATGATTGCAACACCTTCCTGAACATCATCTGCACCGTAACACTTAACTGTTGCACGGAGTCCATCTGAGTATGCATGCTCAGAAACGATGTTGAGCTTAGCTGCCTTGTAGTCATACTGTGTCTCTACAAATGTGAATCCGTTGATACGTGAGATGATCTGTGCAGCGTCTTTTCCAAGTCCGTTAAGGATAACACGCAGTGGTTTCTGACGAACCTTGTTTGCCTTCTCAGCGATTCCGATAGCACCCTCAGCAGCTGCGAATGACTCGTGACCTGCTAAGAAACAGAAGCACTCTGTCTCCTCCTCGAGGAGCATCTTTCCAAGGTTACCATGTCCTAAACCTACCTTACGGTGATCAGCAACTGATCCAGGGATACAGAATGCCTGAAGTCCCTCTCCGATTGCAGCTGCAGCGTCTGCTGCTCTTCTACATCCTTTTTTGATTGCGATTGCTGCACCAACTGTGTATGCCCAGCAAGCGTTCTCGAAACAGATTGGCTGGATTTTCTTTACCTGATCGTAAACATCAAGTCCAGCGTCCTTTGTAATCTTTTCAGCTTCTTCGATTGAGCTGATACCATAGCTGTTAAGTACAGCATTGATCTGGTCTATTCTTCTTTCATATGATTCAAATAATGCCATTGTCGTTCTCCTTTCCTCTTATTCCTGTCTTGGATCGATGATCTTAACAGCACCCTGCTCTGGAGTTACACGACCGTATGATCCTGAAGCTTTCTCCCAAGCTGTGTTAGCGTCATCACCCTTTTTGATAAAATCTGTCATTTTTCCAAGAGAAACGAACTGGTATCCAATTACTTCATCGTTCTTGTCAAGAGCGATTCCTGTTACATAGCCCTCAGCCATCTCAAGGTAACGAACTCCCTTTGCCTTTGTTGCGTACATTGTACCAACCTGTGAGCGAAGTCCCTTTCCTAAATCCTCAAGTCCTGCTCCAACAGCAAGTCCATCATCAGAGAATGCAGACTGTGTACGACCGTAAACGATCTGTAAGAATAACTCTCTCATAGCTGTATTGATGGCATCACAAACTAAGTCTGTGTTTAATGCCTCAAGAATTGTCTTACCCTGTAAGATTTCTGCTGCCATAGCTGCAGAGTGTGTCATTCCTGAGCATCCGATAGTCTCAACTAATGCCTCTTCAATTACTCCATTCTTTACATTGAGTGAGAGCTTGCAGGCACCCTGCTGTGGTGCACACCAGCCTACACCGTGTGTAAATCCTGAAATGTCCTCAATTTTCTTAGAATGAACCCATTTTCCTTCTTCTGGGATAGGAGCTGGCTCATGTTTTGCGCCCTTAGCTACAGGACACATGTTTTCAACTTCCTTAGTGTAAATCATCTTAAGACTCCTTTCGTTATGGTTTTAACATACCCGATTTATTCTCTCATATTTTTTGTCATAAGTCTAGAGTATCATCGACAAAAAACAACAAAAATACAATATTTTTTCAAACAACATTACTATTTTTTAAGAACTACGTTGTCCTTGTCCTTAAAAATGTGGTTTGCAGGGATGACTCCGCGTACTCTTGAAAGCGGATAAATGTTTGAATTTCTTCCTATTACTGTTCCCGGATTGAGCACTGAGTTGCAGCCTACCTCCACATGGTCACCGAGCATAGCGCCGAATTTCTTGCGGCCGGTTTCAATCTCCTCTTTTGTATCGTAAACATCCTTTACGACTACAAGAGTCTTGTCGCTCTTTACATTTGATGTGATAGAGCCTGCGCCCATATGTGATTTGTAGCCAAGAATTGAATCACCTACATAGTTGTAATGAGGCACCTGTACTGAGTTGAAGATGATGACATTTTTGAGCTCTGTGGAGTTACCTACTACTGAGCCATTTCCTACGATTGCGCTGCCACGGATAAAAGCACACTGTCTGATTTCTGCATCCTCGCAGATGATGAGCGGACCGTGCAGATATGCGCTGTCAAATACTGTTGCGCTCTTTGCTACCCAGATATCTTCTCCTCTTTTCTCATAGATTTCAGGGTCGAGTGTTGGTCCTATCTCCTTGATGAAATCACTTATTCCGGCAAGTGCCTCCCATGGATAAGTGAACTGTGATAAATACTCCTTTGCGATTGTTTCATCCAGATTATAGAGGTTTGTTATTTTTGCGTTTTCCATTTTTCTATGTCCTTTCTTTTATTTATATTTATTATGTGAAAATTATTGACTATTGTTTTAACTGTCATTTTAATATTTAAACTTAAATATAAGTATTAAACATAAATATAAAATTCATATTAATTATAGATTTAATAATTAATTATAAGCAGAGCTACTCACCGAACAGCTCATGCGCGGCCGCAAGTGCCGCCTCCGACACATCATCTGCCTGTGCACTATCAGCTGCCATATCAAATCCTGCCAGAAATTCCTCTGGGATTCCCATCTCATCCATGGTTGTATTATTCATGGTTGTCTCATCCGGCGCATCATCAGCCGTGCTCTGCACCTCTTCCTCACCTGGGTTATCGAAATCAAATGATATCTGGTCATTTTCAAACTTAAGGCATGTATCGAATACATTTCCCGCCTTGGAGGTGAAGCCTGTGACCTTCTTTTTGGTCTTTCCTGTGGTAAACAGCTCCGTGAGAATTTCCTCTGAAAGCTCCACCTTTGCCACAGTATGCCAAACATTGAAGCCGCACTCACACTCATATTTCCACTGTGTCTTTTTGAGAGGTCTACCACACTTTGGACAGAGTACATTTGTCTCGATTGGCTTAGGCTTTTCGGGGAAATCAAAGGCTATATCTCCGTCTTCTGTGAGCTTTAGCGGCGCGTCAAACTTCATGCCTGTCTTTGAGACAAATCCTGATATAACTTCTGTCTTTTTCTTTGTCAGAAGCTCCTTAAGGACTGATTCCTTTATTTTGACGCTTGCGACCTTGCCCACCATAAAGCGGCAGCTCTCAGGATCATCACGCCTGTTGTTCTCGCATACAAAGCCAAACGGTGCCACCTGGATTTTGCCTCCGCACTTCGGACATACTACATCCTTCACTGTCTTTGGCTCTACATGGTCAAAATCAAACTGGACAGAAAGCTTTTTGTTTTCATCCTCCTTAAGCACCAGGCACGCATCGAAGCGTTTCCCGCTTTTGGATTTAAAGCCTCGTATGGTCTCGGTCTTTTTATCATTAAGAAGCTGCTTTAAGTTTGCGGCTGTGATTGTCTTTCCCGCAATCTGTCCCACCGAAAAGCGGCAGCTTCCCGGCTCATCACCCTTGTAGTTCACACAGCCATAGCCAAACGATGTCTTTTTTATCTGACCACCACAAAGCGGACAGACGACATCCTTTATGATTTCGTCCTCCACATTGTCAAAGTCAAAAGCCACGACGGTGTGCATTTTCTCACTGCCCTCTGTGACAGGCTCTTTCTTTAAAACGAGGCATGCGTTGAAGCGCTTTCCCGATTTTGATTTAAAGCCCTTTATCGTCTCAGTTCTGCCGTTTGCCATGAGCTCTAAAAACTGTACCTGTGACAACTGCTTGTCTGCTATCCTTCCAACGAAGAAATGGCAGCCATCCTCTGTCTGTCTGTTATAGTTTGCACATCGGTAGCCGTATGGCGACACATATATATCGCCTCCACAGTCCGGACATACAATACCCTCGACCTTTTGCGGCTTTACATTTTCAAAATCAAAGGTGGCTGATACCTTGTTTGTCTGTTCATCCTTGTTGAGCTTTAAGCATGCATCAAAGCGTTTGCCGCTCTTCGACTTAAAACCACGGATTGTGTCGGTGATTCCTTCTTCAATCAGCTTTTTAACCTGTTCCTCCGGAATATCAAGTCCTGCCACCTGTCCGATATTAAAATTACATCCTGATTTATCATTTTTGTAATTGGCGCAGCCATAGCCAAACGGTGTGGTCACTATCTCGCCACCGCAGACCGGGCACTTGACACCTATCTTTCGTCTGGCCGCCGCACCTCTGGCATTTTTGCCTGCAAAGCTGCTGATGCGGTCTGCAATCTCAGGGCGCAGATTCTGCTCAATCATCTTTTCTGTCTCTTTGCGGATAAAGCTCTCAAGCTTTCCTCTGTATTCCCAGAAATCCACCGTACCCCTTGTAATTCCGTCCAGTCCCTTTTCCCAGTTGGCTGTCATCTTTGGATTAAGAAGTGCCGGAACTGTCATGTATACGACCTCAAATACCATCTCGCCAAGGCTTTCTGGTGTGAGTATCTGTGTCTTTTTGTTCAGATTCAGATATCCTATACGGACAAGCTTCTGGATTATCTCCGCTCTCGTTGCTGAGGTGCCTATTCCTGAGCCCTTTATCTGCTCACGAAGCTCCTCGTCCTCGATAAGCTGTCCTGCATTTTCCATGGCAAGCACCATGGAGCCTGATGTATATCGCTTTGGCGGAGATGTCTTACCAAACTTGATATTATAGCCTTGGCATGCTATCTCATCCCCCGCCTTTAGCTTATCGGCAAGCTCAAGCATCACCTTGGGATTTACGACTATCTCATCATTGCTACCGTTTACTGTGCTGTTTTCATCTGTACTATCTGCAGTTTCACTGTTTTTACCAAGTATTCGTGCGTTTGATTCCTCAAACGACTTCTTTTTCGGCGGATTCGCCACCTGTAAATAGCCCTCGCTCTTTAGTACCTTTGATGATGCAAAAAAACTTTCCTTATCCACATCTACGACAAGCTTCACATTCTCATACTCTGCCGGTGGATAAAAAATACTAAGGAAACGCCTGACAATCAGCTCAAATACTGCTCTTTGAAGCGATGTAAGCCCCGAAAGCTCTGTAAGCTGACCTGTCGGAATGATAGCATAGTGGTCTGTTACCTTGCTGTCATCCGTGTACTGCGTATCAGCTATGTTGGCATATAGCCTCTTTTGCATAATATGCTCCACAAAGTCTGCTGTCGGTTCAAAACCTTTAAGCCTGCTTATATTTTTTCCAATCTCCTTTGCCACAGCGCTTGAGAGCACCCTGGCATCTGTTCTAGGATAGGTGGTAAGCTTTTTTTCATACAGATCCTGAGCCACCTGTAATGTCTCATCAGGGCTGATTTTAAACTTCTTTGAGCACTCTGCCTGCAGCTCCGCCAGGTTGAAAAGAAGCGGTGCTCTTTTTTTAGTAATATTCTTAACTATAGATTTAACTTTCGCCTGTTTGCCGTTTAATTCTTCAATTAAAGCAAGTGCATCTTTTTCCTCTTTGAAACCGTTTTCCTTGTATAAAAGCGGTGATTCAAAGTACCTTGAGCCTTCTACAGCCTTCCACTCTGCCTCTACACCGGCATCCGTAAACCTGCCGATTACCCTGTAAAACGGAGTCTCCTTAAAGTTTCTGATTTCGCGCTCACGGATTACTACCATTCCAAGCACACATGTCATCACTCGTCCGACCGCGATTGCCGTGTACGAGCGTGTACCCGCCGCATCGTTTAGCAGATTGCCGTATTTGACCGACATGACACGCGAAAAGTTGATGCCCATCGCATAGTCTTCGATGGTACGCATGATGCCGCTCTTTCCGAGGTTTGCATACGCACTCATCGGCTTTGCCTCTTTTATGCCTCTTAGGATTTCCTCCTCGGTCTGCGAATCTATCCAGACTCGAAGCTCCTCCATGCCTTCCCTGACACCACCAAAGTTTCTGATATTCTCCTCGATGGTCTGTCCTTCTTTTCCGGCATCACCTGCCCAATAAACTCTGTCAATGTCCTCTCTCTGCAAAAGAGCGTGCACAATATTGTACTGCTTGCGCACGCTGTCTATCACATCATATTTGTATTCCTTTGGCAGAAACGGCAGATCCTCAAGACGCCATTTCTTGTATTTCATGTCGTAGGACTCAGGGTAGACCAGCCCGACCAGATGTCCCACGCACCATGAAATCACATATTCTCCATTTTCTATATAACCGTCATTGCGTCCGCTCACCCGCAGTACCTTCGCAAATTCCTGTGCCACGGATGGCTTCTCTGTTATTATCAGTGATTTTCCCATAAGCTCCTCTATAATTCATTCATGTTGATGAGCTTGAATCTAGGGTCTCTGACCACATAGCTTTGCAGTGCAGGCTCAAAATCCGTTGCCGAAAACAGATAATAGTCATCAGATGTAAGCCTTGCCTGATCCATAGCCATAGCCATATTCTCACACATATCCATGGTCATCATTGGCTTGTCCCAGTTGCAGAAGCCGATGATGCTCCTTCTATCCTCGCTCTGAGCCACGATGTCTATGCGGCCTGTCTTTCCAATCCATGTACCCACACGCTTTATGGTAAACGGAAGCTGTCCCATCTGATTTAATATAAGCAGATACTCTGTGCAGACCTCCCTGAAATATCTCTCAAGATACTCGTCAAGCTCTTTTTCTATATATGTATCATAAAACTCTTCCGGTGAAAGCAGATACAGATTAGACATATTCGGATAAACAAACTTAAACCAGAAATTAACAAATGTGTCTTTTATCTGATATACGCCCTTCTTGGCATTTTCCCATCCGCCGGTCTCAAATGAAACTACTTTTTCCACAATATTGAAGGCGGCAAGATTTTTTAAATATACGCTGATTTTGGCACGTGAAAATCCTGTCGCATGGAAAATATCATTGAGCTTGTTCTCGCCTCTTGCGATTGCTGCAAGTATTGTACTATATGCTGAAAGCTCTCGAAGCTCTGCGGATATAACAGCATCCGCCTCACCATACAGTGCTCCCGATGGTGACAATACGAGCCTGCATATATTATCCTTAAAGGATTTAGCTGCATCCCACTTATCCAGATATGCCGGAACTCCACCGATTGCTCCGTAAATTCTCACGATTTCCGCGACCGGAAGACTTTCAAAATGTCTTACAACATCAAGGAAATTGAGCGATTCAAGCTTCATTTCGGCTCCCTTAAACTGCTCTGCTGCCTCTTGTGTGGCCCAGACTGTAGATGATGTGGCAAGTATTATAAGTACAGGTCCCGGATACAGCTTGTGCTTTTTAAGCTTTGCAACTGCTTCCATAAATGATGCATCCCTCTTTGCCACAAACTGTGCCTCATCGATTATCACGACGAGCTTGGAAGGGCCTCCTGATTTGATTCTCGCGAAGTACTCCTCATATGTCTGTCTGCTCAGGCTCACCTTGTACTGACGGCTTATCTCCTCCCCCATCATCTCAAGCTGATGCTCTGGCGATGCCTGTCTGCATCTGTAGTAAAAGAATTTCTTTCCGTCACAAAATTCCTTTATGAGCTCCTCCTTTTGACAGCCTCTCCTTCCGTAGAGCACTACGAGCTGGTTACCCGACTCTTTATAGAGCTGCTCAAGTTTCTCTAAATCTGTGTGTTTTGCTTTCATAAATATTCCTCCAAAATAATCAACTGGAAATATTATATCACAATTTAACACATATACAAATAGATTTTAATTATAATTTCCGAGCTCCTATTGTAGCTTTCACTTTATTTCTGACAAACATATAGCAGATAGCCTGCATGATGATTGTCGCTATCCATGAACCGGGATATGATATAAACAGGAAAAACAGCGACCTGTGGCTTGGAAACAGACCATATATCCAGATGATTCTGACTCCGACTGTTCCTATTATAGAAAGTATCATAGGTACAGTTGAGTATCCCATTCCTCTTAGTGCTCCCGGAAAAAGGTCCATGATTCCACACAGGAAATATGGGATTGTTGTAATCGAAATAATCTCAAGTCCTGATTTAATTACCTCGCTATTACTTGTATATATGCCAAGTATCTGTGTTCCAAATATGTATGAAGCACTTCCCATCACAAGTGCTACCGCTGTCGTGAGGAACAGACAGTCTATCAGTACCCTGTCCATTCTCTTTTGTTTTCCTACCGCATAGTTCTGGCTCGTGAAGCTCATGCAGGCCTGTGTGATTGAGTTGACAGATACATACAAAAAGCCAAGTATATTGTTTGCCGCCGTATATCCAGCCATTGCTATTGAGCCAAAGGAATTGACTGATGACTGAAGCATGGCATTTGAGATATTTATGACTGTGCTCTGTATGCCGGCCGGAATTCCCACCTGAAATATCTGAAGCATATATTCCTTATCAATCGCAAGCTTATTAAAGCAGAGCTTATAGCTGGTATCTGCTTTGCTCAAACAATATAATACAAGTACGCTGGAAACAAACTGCGAAACAATTGTACCGATTGCAACACCTGCAACATCCAGTTTGCACACTATTACAAAAAACAGATTGAGCAGTGCATTGATACAGCCTGAAATAATCAAAAAGATAAGAGGTCTCTTTGTATCGCCGACAGCACGCAAAATCGCCGCACCATAGTTATAAAGCATAAAAAACGGCATACCGCAAAAATAAATCCTCATATAAATAGTAGAAAGACCTATGACATCATCCGGTGTACCCATGATTTCCAACGCACCCCTTGCAAAAATAACACCGACCACACCCATCACAATACCACTTATGAGTGCAATCATAATAGCGGTGTGCACCGTCTTAGACATCTCATCATCCTTGCCTGCCGCATAAAATCGGGCAGCGAGCACATTCGCACCAAGCGATATACCCATAAACAAATTGACAAACACATTGATAAGTGCCGTAGTCGAGCCAACAGCCGCAAGTGATTTGCTGCCACTAAACTGTCCCACGACAATAATATCCACAGCATTAAACGCTAACTGCAAAATACCCGAAATCATAAGTGGCAACGCAAATGAAATAAGCTTATCCATTATTGAACCGTTCACCATATCAATTTCATACTTATTATTCTTCACTTATCTCTACCTCTTAAAAAATATTCTCCTCAGCCTATCTATTTTACCACGATAAAATATAAATTCAAGCGTAACTATTTAAAACAACTGAGAATAAAAAAGCCCAAAAAAGAGAGCCTCTTTTAAGAGGCTCGACTTTTGCATAATAATTAATTCACAGAGTGAGGATTTTCCGTTCAATACACTGCCTTCACCGGAGAGTACACAGTATGTTCCGAAGAAAAAATATGAACTGCCACGGGTTTCCAACAGGTCAAATGACAGTTTAGACTTGCAAACTGCCATAACCTATCCGTAAATAATCCCGTGGCTGACTTCATATTTTTTCTGAGGAATACTACTGTGTGCTACACCGGTGCCCACAGCCCACAAACGGAAAATCCGCCCTCCTTAATAAATTTTCCAGCAAATTGCTAAATCTACTTCTTTGTGATGTAACCCTGTGCCTTAAGAAGCTCTGCACAAAGCACTGCTCCACCGGCTGCACCACGTACTGTGTTGTGTGAGAGTCCGACGAACTTCCAGTCATAGACTGTATCCTCTCTGAGACGTCCGACATTGATTCCCATACCATGCTCATAATCCACATCAAGTGCAACCTGAGGACGATTATCCTCTTCACAGTATCTGATGAACTGCTTTGGTGCGCTTGGAAGCCCAAGCTCCTGTGGTACTCCGCTGAACTTCTCGAGTGCCTCGATGAGCTGCTCCTTTGTAGGTTTCTTTTTGAACTTGACAAATACAGCTGCTGTATGACCGTTTAATACAGGAACACGGATACACTGGCATGTGATAACCGGTGACTCTGCAGGAACAATCTGTTTCTTCTCATCATCCACATATCCCCAGAGACGAAGTGGCTCTTTCTCAGATTTCTCTTCCTCTCCACCGATGAATGGAATGATGTTTCCAACCATCTCAGGCCAGTCCTTGAATGTCTTTCCGGCACCTGAGATAGCCTGATATGTTGTAGCAACAACCTCATATGGCTCAAACTCTTTCCATGCTGTAAGAACCGGAGCATATGACTGGATTGAGCAGTTTGGCTTTACTGCTACGAAGCCTCTCTTTGTACCGAGACGCTCCTTCTGATATTTGATAACCTCCATGTGCTGTGGGTTGATTTCAGGTACAACCATTGGCACATCAGGTGTCCATCTGTGGGCACTATTGTTTGAAACTACAGGAGTCTCTGTCTTTGCGTAGTCCTCCTCGATCTTCTTGATCTCGTCCTTTGACATATCAACGGCTGAGAATACGAAGTCAACCTGTGAAGCAACCTCTTCTACCTCATTGACGTTCTTTACGATGATTTTCTTAACTGCCTCAGGCATTGGTGTGTCCATTTTCCATCTATCACCAACGGCGTCCTCGTATGTCTTGCCTGCACTTCTTGGGCTGGCTGCAATTGTTGTTACCTCAAACCATGGATGGTTCTCTAAAAGAGAAATAAATCTCTGTCCTACCATTCCTGTTCCACCGAGGATACCTACTTTAAGCTTTTCACTCATTACTCTAATCTCCCTATCTTCTAGATTTTCTTCGACCATGTCATACACTATACTTTGACATTAAAACCAGGCCATGTCCGTCCGTCGCGTACAACTGTCTTTATAGGAAATATATTACTTGAAACTCTAATGAAAAACAAGGAAAAAACTATATTAAATTAATAATTTTTCCCCCTGTTTTTTATAAAATATGCACAAAAACTACACTTCATCCTGCCAATTTGACTTCATATACTCGTCGTAAACGGCAATTACCTTGTCCATTGATGTCTTTGATGGTGCTCCAACTGTACACCTTGTGCTGACACAGGTCTCCATTGAAATGGCATCAAATACATCCTCCTCAAATACCGGAGAGATAGCCTTGAGCTCGTCGATGCTCATATCGTCGATTGCAATGCCCTTGTCGATGCAGTAAAGCACTATTCTTCCTACAATGCCATGTGCATCCCTAAACGGTACACCCTTTTTAACGAGATAATCAGCTGCATCTGTGGCATTTGTAAAGCCATTGTTTGCACTCTTTCTCATCACGTCCTTGTTAAACTTCATTGTATCAATCATTCCTGTAAAAAGTGCGATACATCCCTTTGCAGTGTCGAATGCATCAAATGCCAGCTCCTTATCCTCCTGCATATCCTTGTTGTACGCAAGCGGAATACCCTTCATGGTGGTGAGAAGCGACATGAGCGCACCGTATACACGGCCTGTCTTTCCTCTGACAAGCTCTGCTATATCAGGATTTTTCTTCTGTGGCATGATTGAGCTTCCTGTGCTGTACGCATCGTCAATCTCAACAAACTGGTACTCGTTTGAATTCCATATGATAATTTCCTCAGAAAAACGTGACAGATGCATCATGATAGTTGAAAGAGCCGATAAAAACTCAATCAGATAATCCCTGTCTGACACACCATCCATACTGTTAAGTGTCGGTCCGTAAAAATCCAGAAGCTGTGCTGTATAGTCCCTATCAAGCGGATATGTAGTGCCTGCGAGTGCTCCTGAGCCAAGCGGACAATAGTTCATTCTCTTATATATATCGCACAGTCTTGATCTGTCTCTCTTAAACATCTCAAAATATGCGCCCATATGGTGAGCCAGAGTGATTGGCTGGGCCTTCTGCAGATGTGTAAAGCCCGGCATGATAGTCTGTGTGTTTTCCTTCATAATCTTAAGGATAACAGCTAAAAGCTCCTTAAGCTCATCATCAGTCTCCTTCACTGTCTTTCTGGTGAAAAGACGCATATCAAGAGCGACCTGGTCGTTTCTGCTTCGGCCTGTGTGAAGCTTCTTTCCTGTGTCACCAAGCCTGTCTATGAGTGTAGCCTCAACGAAGCTGTGGATATCCTCATACTTTGAGCTGATTTCAAGCTCCCCTGACTCTACCTCCTTAAGTATCTGCTTTAGGCAAGCCACTATATCGTTGCTCTCTGCCTGTGAGATGATGCCCTGCTTTCCAAGCATCGTAACATGGGCGATGCTGCCCTCTATATCCTCTTTATAAAACTTCTGATCAAATGAAATGGACGCATTGAAATTGTAAACGAGCTGATCTGTCTCCTTTGTGAAACGTCCTCCCCATAACTGTGCCATGAGATTCCTCCTTGATTATTAAATGATGATTTATTTTCATGTATCACAATGTATTATATGAAAATAAGATGTGATACCGCCGCCTGCTCTAAACAGCCGCTTTACTGTGCTAAATTATATAATAATTTTTGCTGTCACGCAACCACATTTTCACCCACGTGCTGCAATCTCTCTGTCACGCTGCTCCTTGGAAAATACACAGCCGCAGTAGTACTGCCTGTACATATCATACTGCTTTGATATCTCCGTGGACTTTTTATAACCCTCTTTCTTCTTAAAATCAGAGAAAAGATATCGCACTCCATATTGGCTCTCTAAGTCTTTTCCTATCTCATTGAGCTTTTCGGCATTCTTCAACGGGCTGATGGAAAGTGTCGTTGTAAAAAAATCAAAGCCATGCTCCCTTGCATACTGTGCACTCTCCTCAAGACGCAGCCTGTAGCACTTAAAGCACCTCTCCCCGCCCTCAGGCACAGCCTCCATGCCGCGTGCCATATCGTAAAAGCGCTTGGTGTCGTACACACCCTCCACAAAGTGAACCGGATTTTTCACCGGAAACTCATCTATAAAGCGCTTCTGCTCCTGTGCTCTCATGTGATATTCCTCTGGTGGGTAAATGTTTGGATTGTAATAAAACACAGTCACATCAAAATACTCCGAGAGAGTCTGTATGCAATACGTGCTGCACGGTCCACAGCAGCTATGGAGCAAAAGACGTGGAGTGCAGTTATTGTCCATGCAATTTTCTTTTATTAAACCTTCCATTAATTTTTGATAGTTAATTTTATTTGCCATATTATATTATTTCTTTCTCAAAATTCAAAAATTTTTGACATATCCCCAAATATTATTTCAGGTAACTATTCTGCATATTTACTATTCTGATTAATTACTATTTCTGATATAAGCTGCATAATACGAACAAGGGCCGGAAGTCTCCTCCCGGCCCGGCTCATACTAATCCTCTTCTTCATATCCGAACATTAGTCTAAAAATCTTTTTTCCTGTTTCAGTCTTGAATATGCGCTTGTATGCCTTGTCGATTGCACGGTTTCCCGCATCATCCTCATACAGATTTACGAGGAAATCAGCCTCAACGAGTATCTGATAATCAAGACCATCTATATTGTCATATGTGTGATGGTGACCTATGAGAAAACAAATTCTTTCAACTATGTAATTCTCAAAGCCAAGCTGTGAGAGCATCTTCTGGGCGATTATCGGTCCCTCCTGCTCCTGAAGCTTTCCATCGCACCTGCCATACTTCTCCTCCGCCACACGTATGCCGATATCGTGTGTGTAAGCCGCTGCCTCAAGTATAAAGAGCGAGGCATCATCAAGCTCCTCTCCTATACCGATAAGCCTTGCATAGCTGTGCACCTTGGTGAAATGCTGGATTCTCTTTGGATCGCCATCATAGTAGGCAATCATATCCATAAACAAGTCGTCTAACTGTTGTTTACTATAACTGTCACTATCCATTTAATATATTTTTCTCCTGATAATATGTTAATTAGTCTCATTGCCGGCTTTTGCACCGACAATGATAACATACTACAAAGCGATCATTTTTTCAATATTTTTACAAAAATATTTCTTATTTTTTGAAATCACTATGTTGTTTGTCACACTGTTATGCGGGAACAGTAACATCACTACTTTGCATCACGGAAAAATCCCCTGAATGCGAATTCTGACAAAGGCTTCTTGTAAAGCAGCTCTCCTATCAATATCTCAAGCGCTCCACCTGCAAAAATAGCAATATAGCCTAGCAATGCCACCACCGGGAGTCCAAGCTTAAAAACAGCATTAGAAACCGGCACAAACGCTGCTCCTGAAAGCACAGTAAAAACGCCCATAAACAAAACCATGAATGCGATAAAGCCAAGTACATAATACTTATAGCATATGCTTGTGTACAGATATACTATCAGCAGTACAACATCAATCGTAAAAAGTGTGTAGATAAGCTGCGTCTTATCTGCCACTCCATACTGTATCAGAATGACTCTTTCTACCACCAGAAATGTAAAAATAACAAGATTGATTACCGTGCTTGACATCACCGGAATGTATATCTGCAGCTTCTTTTTCAGTGATGTGGACTGGATAAGCTCTGATACATCCATCGACATGATGAGCTGGAATGTGAACATACCACTCATCATAAAGTATATCCCGCCTATGATTGTAGTTCCTTTGCTCATTATATCGGATGCAATTCCGATTACTGCAAGGAATACAAGCATGATCACATTCAACTTCAGTTTGTAGCCATATCTCAATAATTTAAATCCTAATTTAATATCTTTCAGCATAATATTTCTCCTTTTCAAGTATACTTCCAATTTAAAATGCCTCTACACATCAACATATGATCTGCGGATACGCACCATCATATGATAATATGTCGCTGCTATCACTCCTACAAGCACCACTGCTAACACAGGTGCGATAAACCAAATTTTTGCGCCATAAATCAAAACAGCTATACTACCTGCAATTGCCGGGAAGATAACTATAAGCGCCAGCAGATAAATATACATTCCCAGATCCATGTATCTGAATATATTTAATGAGCCAACCGAAACAATTGAAGATATCATAATAATGTCAAATATCGACCAGATATTAACTCCAAATTTAATAAATGGTATTGAAGCAATGAGTATTGTAATTCCAATACGAATCGGTCTCACAAGTATATCCACAAGAACTGCATTCTGAAAGTATCTTACTCCGTTAAAACCTGTCTTTAAAAAATGCATGCCAAATGCATTCTTCTTGCACATACAGCCGAAGCAGAAATAGTCCTGCACTACCTCGCACATCATATAAAAATCATAAACAATTACTATAACTCCTATCCATGCCCAGACTGTTTTTGAACAGGAAATTAGCATTGATGTAAAAATTGCTAAAAGCGGAATCAGTATATTGTTATAAGACGATACTTGAGATTAGTCATAACACGGTAATCCCTGACGTATGTTAGAACTTCATTCTTTGCTTTGTTATCTTTTTTATTAATTGTTCTTTCAGTATCATTTTCCTGTGAAAACATTTTTTCATTCATACTTCCTGACTTATTTTCCATAACACCTCACCTCGCACTAGCGCATCACAATCTTTGTGTTATTTTTCATGACCGCAACGCTTATCTGGTAAAGTGTCGGAATCTCCTTTGTCACATTAAGTCCTGCGAGCTTATCTATATTTTCCGCCAAGCATATGCCCTCAAAGCCGTACGGGTTTTTGGTCATTGAATAAAGCACCTTACCGGCAGCCTCTGTATCTGCTGCATCACCTTTAATCAGGATATATTTTTCCTTTAAATCCTCGACAAAGCCCTGCTCCACAATCTGTCCGTTTTCCATTATAATGGCATAATCGGTGATATTTTCCATATCTGAGATATTGTGTGTAGAGAAAAATACGCTGCGCTTTCCGTTGCCCTCATGGATATACTCGCCAATCATCTGGCACAGCTTATCTCTCATAAGCGGATCAAGCGGCGATGCCGGCTCATCCAGCAAAAGAAGGTCTGTCTTTCGCGCCATGACACCTGCCAGCATGAGCTTCATCTTCATACCATCCGAAAATGAGCTGTTGGCTTTCTTCATATCAATGCTGCCATGTGAAAATATTGCAAGCTCCTCACAATATCTGTGAAAATCATCTGCTGAAAAATCATCAAACATCAGCTTACTGATTTCCTCTATATCCTTAACTGTCCACTGCGGCAGATAGTATTTGCCGGGGCCGGTATAGCCTATGCGGTTTTTAATATCTCCCGAGTTTTCCTTCTGTTTGTCGGAATACTGTCCAAAGTATGTGATTTCACCTTTATAGTCAAGCCTGATTCCTGCTAATATATTTAAAAGTGTTGTCTTTCCTGCTCCGTTTTCTCCGATTAAGGCTGTCGCAAAGCCCTGTGGTATTGCGAAATTCTCCACATCCAGTGTGAAGTTTTTAAGTTTCTTTGTGATTTTTGCTGCCTCAATTGCATTCTTTGTTGTCATCTTCATTTCTCCTTATTCATTTTCATATCTTTATTTATCCACCTCAAGCAATGCCTCAAGCATTCCCTTAAGCTCGTCGTTCGAGATTCCTGCTACCTCAGCTGCGGCTATCGCGTCTGTCAGCGACTCCTCCACCTTGCGCAGGTGCTGTTCCTTTATCATCTCACTGTCCTGTGCATTGACATAAAAGCCCTTGCCCTGCGCCGCTGTGATGAGTCCCTCATCTGCAAGCTGCTCATAAGCCTTCATCGTGGTTATCACACTGATTTTCAAGTCCTTTGCCAGCCCTCTTATAGACGGAAGGAACTCCCCCTGCTCATACCTGCCGGCCAAAATATCTGTCTTGAAGCTGTCCGCTATCTGCTGATAGATGGGCACTCCTGAATTTTGCATCAGCTTCATATGCTACCTCCGTACTGTATTTATTAACTGTTTATGTGTTATATATACACTATATACATTTTAATGTCAATACCTTTCTATAATTATCTCTCTAAAAATTTCACCTCAAAATTTTGATTTGACATACACTCTTATATCTGATACTATAATATAGCTTGCCGATATGGCTCAGTAGGTAGAGCGACGCACTCGTAATGCGTAGGCCACCGGTTCGATCCCGGTTATCGGCTTCATACATAAAAAAGCACCTCATTCAATTATCTGAATGAGGTGCTTTTTTTATTACAAAACTCCCCTTGACATTTATAAAAAATATATTAAAATTATCTCGTTGGTTTATTTTTAGTAAACAAAAAATCTATTATTAAACCTACAGTAAATATAACATAAAATGTATTAGAAAAGGAAGTAAACATGGATATCGGACATCGTATGAAGGAGCTTCGTATCCAGTACGGACTTACCCAGCAGGAGCTAGCTGACAGGGCTGAGCTGACGAAGGGATTTATCTCCCAGCTCGAGCGAAATCAGAATTCACCGTCAGTCGGCACCCTGCTTGATATCATCCAGTGCCTGGGTATGACACCGGCGGAGTTTTTTACAGATTCGGAACCTGAGCAGATTGTATACAAGGCAAACGACTATTTCGAGAAAATTGACGAGGAAAAAAACAGCAAGGTGGAATGGATCATTCCAAACGCACAGACCCGCTCCATGGAGCCTGTCAGGCTCACTCTTCATCCGGGTGGCAGTTCTGAAATATATCTGCCTCAGGAGTGTGAGGAGTTTGGATATGTAATAAAGGGCATAGTGAAGCTTTGCTATGGTGGCAAAGTGCACACCGTAAAGGCCGGTGAGTCCTTTTATTTTAAAGCCGGTAAAAAGCATTTTATTGAAAATAAGTCTTCAAAGGATGCCGTGCTCATATGGGTCAGCAATCCTCCAAGCTTCTGACGTTTCCCCTGCAGAAGCTCTTTTATAGGGCTGTAATTACTGCCTGCCGCATTTTTAGTGGGTACAGCAGCAAATTATAAACATACAGGTCCTACCAGTACTATAATTACATGAGAAAGGTTTACACCATGGGAAAGAAATTAATTGATTTTATCGATATCACAAAGTCGTACAACGGCAATGTTGTACTCGACGATTTAAATCTATACATCAGAGAGAATGAGTTTCTGACGCTGCTTGGACCATCAGGCTGCGGAAAGACCACTACGCTTCGCATGCTCGGCGGCTTTGAGACCCCGGACAAGGGAAAAATCATGTTTGATTCAAAGGACATCACAAATGTGCCTGCAAACGAGAGAAATCTGAACACTGTTTTCCAGAAATACTCTCTTTTCCCTCATATGACAATCGCTGAAAACATCGCGTTTGGTCTCAAAATAAAGAAAAAAAGCAAGGCTTACATAGATGACAAAATAAAGTATGCATTAAAGCTCGTCAATCTCGACGGCTTTGAAAACCGCTCTGTGGATTCTCTTAGCGGAGGCCAGCAGCAGCGTATCGCTATTGCAAGAGCTATTGTAAACGAGCCTAAGGTACTGCTGTTAGACGAGCCGCTTGGTGCTCTCGACTTAAAACTGCGCCAGAGCATGCAGTATGAGCTCATCCGCCTCAAAAACGAGCTCGGTATCACCTTCGTCTACGTCACACACGACCAGGAGGAGGCTCTTACCATGTCTGACACCATCGTTGTTATGAATCAGGGCTATATCCAGCAGATTGGCACACCGGAGGACATTTACAATGAGCCTGAAAACGCCTTTGTTGCTGACTTTATCGGACACAGCAATATCATCGACGGTATTATGATAAAGGATAAGCTTGTCGAGATACTCGGTGTAAAAATGCCTTGTGTGGACGAGGGCTTTGGTGAGAACACGCCTGTCGATATAGTCATCCGCCCGGAGGATGTGGAGCTGGTGCCTGCGGAGGACGGCTACATGCAGGGTGATGTCGTGTCCAATATCTTCAAGGGAGTGCACTATGAGCTTGAGGTAAAGGCAAACGGCTACGACTGGATGGTACACACCACCAAATATGTAGAGGTCGGCAGTCATGTGGGTATCAGGGTGATTCCATTTAACATCCAGGTAATGCACAAGCCTGAGTCCTCAGATGAAAAGGCGGTGGAGATAGATGTCTAAAATAAAGAAACAGCTGCTCGCAGGGCCGTACCTCATATGGATTATCGGATTTATCATACTTCCGCTTTTCATGATTGTGTACTATGCATTTAAAGGCTCTGACGGTGGCTTCACATTTGAATATGTGGCTGCAATAGCACAGCACACCAATATCATGGCACTGCTTTTATCCCTACGGCTTGGAATCATATGCACCATAATATGCCTTGTGCTGTCCTATCCGCTTGCGATGATTTTAAACGGCTTAAAGATTAAAAACCAAAGCTTTGTGGTATTTGTTTTCATGCTTCCTATGTGGATGAACTTTATGCTTCGAATACTCGCATGGAAACAGCTTTTGTCCAAAAACGGTGTCATCAACTCGATACTCACCACTCTCGGACTGCCGGGCTTCAACATCATGAATACCTCCGGAGCAGTCGTGCTTGGCATGGTCTATGACTTTCTGCCATTCATGCTGCTGCCTATATACAACTCCATGACCAGAATCAAAAACGACTGGATTGAGGCGGCTCTTGACCTCGGTGCAAACAAAGTCACAATATTTTTCAAGATTATACTGCCACTTACAATTTCCGGTGTCATAAGCGGAATCGTAATGGTTTTCGTGCCATCACTCACATCCTTTGCCATCTCACAGATACTTGGCGGCGGAAAGGTCCTGCTCATCGGAAATATCATAGAACAGGATTTCGTCCATGGCTCGCAGTGGGGCGCAGGAAGTGGTCTGTCACTCGTGCTCATGGTATTTGTTTTAATCAGCATGGCACTCGTCAATCTGTTTGATAAGGAAGGAGACCAAAGCGCATTATGGTAAAAAAAATAGCATCCAGGGTATATATGGGACTGATTTTTTTGTTTCTGTATCTACCTATCGTTGTATTAATAGTACTCTCCTTCAACAACTCCAAATCCAAGGTTAAATGGGGAGGCTTCACGCTCGACTGGTACATAAAGTGCTTTCAGAGTGAGCGTATCATGTCGGCATTTTCGACAACACTGCAGATTACGCTGCTTGCAGCTGTGATTTCTACAATAATAGGAACTCTCGCAGCCATGGGTATAAGCGCCATGAAGAAACGTAACCAGACAATCTATCTGGGCGCTACAAACATCCCGATGCTCAATGCAGATATCGTGACCGGTATCTCAATGATGCTTTTGTTTGTAAAATTCATGAATCTGGGCTTTGTGACAGTGCTTATCGCACACATCACGTTCAATATCCCTTATGTGATACTCAATGTGCTTCCAAAGCTCAAGCAGACCAACAAATACACCTATGAGGCTGCACTTGACCTGGGCGCATCACCTCTATATGCATTTTTCAAGGTGACCTGGCCTGAAATAAGCCCCGGAGTGTTCTCCGGCTTTATGATGGCGGTCACCATGTCACTCGATGACTTCTCCATCACCTACTTTACGAAGGGTGCCGGAGTAAACACACTCTCAACCATGCTCTACACGGAGCTCAAAAAAGGCGTAAAGCCGGAGCTGTATGCTCTGTCAACCATACTTTTCTTCACAGTGCTGCTGCTTTTGGTTGTGATAAATATCAACTCAAACCAGATACCTGTCAGCGCTGCAAAAAAGCCTGCAAGGGCTAAAAAGCTGCGCATCGTAAAGCGCAGTGTGAGCATCGCGATTGTTGCAATGCTGGTAATCGGCAGCTTTTCAGTATTTACCATAAGCGCCGGAAGCACAAACAATGACAATGCCATAACAGTGCTAAACTACGGTAAATACATCGATGAATCAGTAATCGACAGCTTCGAGCAGGAAACCGGAATCACCATTAAATACGAGGAATACGAGGAGCCTGAGGAAATGTACACAAAGTACAAGTCCGGTGCCATCGATTACGATGTCATCTGCACCTCTGACTACATCATCGAGAAGCTCATAAGTGAGGGTGAGGTCAACAGGATAGACTACAGCTCAATGCCAAACTATCAAAATGTAAATCAGGATATAATCGACATGTCCGCATCCTTTGACCCGACACATGAGTACACTGTGCCTTATTTCTACGGCACACTCGGCATACTATACAATAAAAAGATGGCTGATGCATCAGACCTAAATACCTGGGACTGCCTGTGGAACGGCAAATACAAGGACAACATGATTATGATTAATTCTGTCCGTGATGCCTTTACTCCCGCCCTTCGCACACTTGGCTACTCGATAAACGAGACAGACACAGCAAAGCTCGATGAAGCATTTGATATACTGAACAAACAAAGCAGTGATGTGCTCGCCTACTACGTGGATGAGACCTGTGATGAGATGGTTGCTGAAAATGCGGCAATTGCAGTGTGCTACTCCGGTGAGGCAGCTGCCGCCATGGCTGAAAACGATAACCTGGACTATATCGTACCAAAGGAGGGCTCAAACCTCTGGATTGACTCATGGTTCATTCCAAAGACATGCAAGAATAAAGAGGGCGCACAGGAATTTTTGAACTATATATGCGGTGATGAGCCTGCACAGCTCAACTTTGAATATGTATACTATGCATCACCTATCCAGTCTGTCATCGACAACCAGGATGAGGAAACAAAGGAAAATGAGGCGATTAATCCTCCTTCCGATATGCTCAAAAACTGTGAAGTATACAGAGCTTTAAATGATGATGACGCAACTCTTTACAACACACTGTGGCAGAGGCTCAAATCGGATTAAAAATGAATTGCACAGCTATATTTTGTATGATGTCACAAAAATGAAGTCTAAAAATTGTAAAAAAATACATATTGCAAACTACACCAAACAATGATAGAGTAAAACCCACGAAGCGCCTGCTTCGTGGGTTTTACTTTTCCACGGGATCCGATATTTTTATGCTCCGCAAGGAGATTTATGAAATACACAGAGTTTTTACATACTATAGAAACAGAAATAACCTCAAGACTTGACAATGATTTCAAGCTCACTATCCATCCTGTAAAAAAGAACAACGGGATGATCTACGACGGATTGGTGATTATCAATCCCAAATTCAATATAGCACCGACTATTTATCTCAATCCTTACTACCATTGGTATCTTGATGGTGTATCCATTGATTCTATTCTCGATGCCATTTTATCCACCTACAATGATTTCAAGCCAACTGAAGATTTTGACATAAGCTTCTGTGATGATTTTTCCAAGGTAAAGGAGAAAATAATTTTTCAGCTCATAAGCTACGACAAAAACCAAAAGCAGCTAAAGGACATGCCCTATATCAAATATCTGGATTTTGCCATCATATTTGAAGTATATGTAGGAGCGCAGCTGCCTGAATTTGGCACCATTACAGTCACAGATGCGCTTCTGTCACGCTGGGGCATAGATACAGAAACACTAATCCGCGCCTCAATGCAAAATACCCCAAGGATACTTCCATGCTCAATAATCAACATGGCAGAGTTTCTTGCCAAAAAATGTCCTGGCTATGCCAATCAGATGCGCGCAGTCTGTGATTTTGACAGCCTGCCTATGTATATCCTTACAAACAGCAGGCAGACAAACGGTGCATCCGCCATACTCTACCCGGGTGTGCTAAGCTCGCTGGCAAAAAAGCTCGGCGGCAATATGCTGCTCATACCAAGCAGTATCCATGAGTTTCTGGTAATGCCGCTGGATAGCGATATAGATGTCTGCAACCTAAGCGAATTCATCTGTGAGGTAAACTCTACAGAGGTACGCGACGAGGAAGTACTCGGCGAGCGGTACTACATATACGATAGTAAAACAGACACTGTCTACTGATAATCATATAACCTTATAATCATACCCGATAACGCAAAATACCGGATATCATATCATAGATATGTATCCGGTATTTTACTTTCTAAGAACATAGTTGGAAATTCAAGAAAGTTATTTGGCCTGTTATTTGCAGAACGATGTACTAGTTGCCAAGCAGCATGTCGTAAAGCTTCTCATACTCTTTCGCAGATGCCCTCCATGAGAAGTCATGCCTCATGGCGCGCTGCATCATCTCCTGCCATCTGTCCTTATGGTTTTCAAACACATCAAGAGCATATTTGATGACATGCAGCATATCATGCGCATTATAATTGGCAAAGGAAAAGCCATCGCCCGTATTCTCGTACTCATTGTACGCTGCTACAGTGTCCTTAAGACCACCGGTCTCCCTGACTATAGGCAGCGTACCATATCGCATAGACATAAGCTGGCTCAAGCCGCACGGCTCAAAAAGAGACGGCATGAGAAATGCGTCACAGCCTGCATATATCTCATGTGCATTTTCCTCTGAGTAGCCGATATATACTCCAAGCTTCTGCGGATACCTGCCATGGAAATAATTAAACATCTCCTCGTACTGCTGCTCTCCTGTGCCCTGCACTATAAACTGTACATTCATGGTGGAAAGCATCTCCTCCATCACATATGCCACCAGATCAAAGCCCTTCTGATTTGTCAGACGCGAAACTATTCCAATCAGCATGACATCCTTATCCACAGCCAGACCATACTTCGCCTGCAGCTGACGCTTATTAACAACCTTTCCACTCAATTCCCTTACAGAAAAATGCTTATCCAGATATGTATCCTTCATAGGATTAAAGACTTCATAATCTATACCGTTTACAATGCCTCTCAAATGCCTGCGCCGCTCAAGCATCAGGCCATCCAGGCCCTCGCCGCCCTCAGGTGTACAGATTTCATCTGCATATGTCGGACTGACAGTCGTAATCTCATCTGCATATACTATGCCGCCCTTTAAATAATTAGCCTCACCATAGAACTCCAGCTCCCCTGAATTAAAAATGTGCTCCGGAAGTCCTGTAACATCAGCCACCTCTTTAATCTTCCAACGCCCTTGAAACTTCATATTGTGAATGGTAAAGACTGTCTTTATACCGGCATAGAAATTGTCTGAGCCGTACACAGTCTTTAGAAAAACCGGCAAGAGTCCTGTCTGCCAGTCATTACAATGTATCACATCCGGGGCAAAATCTATAACCGGCAAAGCCTCAAGCACCGCCTTTGAAAAGAAAGCAAACTTCTCCACATCCTCGTATATATTGTTGTATGGCTTATCTCCTGCAAAGTAAAACTCATTGTCCACAAAATAATATGTCACACCATCATGCTGCGATGTAAAAATCCCCACATACTGCCTGCGCCAGTTGAGATTGACATAAAAATGACAGACGAACTTAAGCTGTGGCAGTAATTTATCATCCATACATTTGTACTTCGGAAGTATAACTCTCACGTCATATCTGTCCTTGTCAAAATATTTTGGTAAAGATCCCACTACGTCAGCCAGTCCACCTGTCTTCATATAAGGTATTGCCTCTGATGCGGCCATTAATATTTTAATTTTGTCCATGCTGAAACCTCCCCAGATTACAGTTATTTAAACAACGATTAATCTGATAAAAAATATAGTATACATCCTGAAACCAATAGAATGTATACTATATTATATCACGCGGGAGTACATTTTGCCTAGTAAATTTATCAAAACGTGGTTTTATTTGTCTATAATGACGATTTTTACATTCCTAGACGTATTTTGTCTGTAATCAGGGCAATAAACTCCGAATTGGTAGGCTTGCCCTTACCATAGTTTACAGTGTATCCAAACATGGAGTCTATCGTATCCATCCTGCCTCTGCTCCATGCCACCTCGATAGCATGCCTTATGGCTCTCTCCACCCTGCTTGAGGTAGTCTTGTACTTCTTTGCAATAGTGGGATACAAAAGCTTGGTGATAGAACTAAGCATTTCCATATCCTCAACGCACATCACTATCGCAGTCCTAAGATACTGATATCCCTTTATATGAGCCGGAACACCTATCTCATGAATGATATCCGTCACTTGTGTCTCAAGAGATTTTTTCTCCATATATGTATCATCAAGTGGCTCAGTGTCACCGGATGCTCTCTTTACATACACAAGTATCACATCAGAACCGGCATTACCGTTTATCATGCTGTATGCTTCATCACTACTTCTTGCTGTTCCTAAAAACTCCATGCCTTTTAATAAACTCTGCATATTTTTCTTTTCGTCTGCTACTGCGACATTTAAAGTGCTCATCAAACTCTCCTATGCCGCCAATTACTGTCATGTCAAAACAAATTGTATGCTTTTATGATAACACATTTTGTCGAATTTTGTCGAGAGCGTATTTTTTTTAAAATTTTATGTAACCATTCAGCCCCACGCATATTCGCAAAACCGCACGATACCCGTGCTTTCTCTATTCTTCAAACTGAGAGTTATACAGCTCTGCGTAAAATCCGTTCTTTGCAAGAAGCTCATCGTGTGTACCCTGCTCGATAATGTCTCCGTCCTTCATGACAAGAATCATATCTGCATTCTTTATAGTAGACAGCCTGTGGGCGATGACAAAGCTTGTTCTGCCCTTCATCAGATTGTCGAGTGCCTTCTGGATACGGATTTCTGTACGTGTATCGACAGAGGATGTGGCCTCATCAAGGATCAGGATAGGATTGTCTGCAAGAATGGCTCTTGCGATAGTCAAAAGCTGCTTTTGTCCCTGTGACACATTGGACGCATCCTCGTTGAGCTCCATATCGTAGCCACCCGGCAATGTCTGGATAAAGTGATGCGCATGTGCTGCCTTTGCTGCCGCGATGACCTCCTCATCTGTGGCATCCAGACGGCCGTAGCGGATATTTTCCATAATGGTGCCCTTAAAGAGCCATGTGTCCTGCAATACCATGCCGAATGCATCTCGCAGATCGGCTCTGTTGTAATCCCTGATATCATGTCCGTCTACAAGAATGGCACCTGAGCTTACATCATAAAATCTCATAAGAAGCTTGACCATGGTAGTCTTTCCCGCTCCTGTCGGTCCAACGATAGCAACCTGCTGTCCCGGCTTTACCTTTGCAGAAAAATCATTGATGATGATCTGGTCAGGATTATAACCAAAGTGTACATGCGAAAACTCTACACTTCCCTCGATATGGTCTGGCTTTACGGGATTTTCCACTGTTATATCCTCTTCCTCCTCCTCGAGGAACTCAAATACACGCTCAGATGCAGCCGCCATCGACTGAAGCTGGTTTGCCACCTGCGCTATCTGCTGGATAGGCTGTGTGAAATTCTTCACATACTGTATAAATGCCTGAATATCACCGATTGTGATGACATTCTTTATGGCAAGTATACCACCTGAGATGGCTACTCCCGCATATCCTAAATTTCCTACAAACTGCATGATAGGCATCATAAGTCCTGAGAGGAACTGCGATTTCCACGCGGATTTGTAGAGCACATTGTTGGCCTCCTTAAAGGTCTTTACAGTCTCAGCCTCTTTATTGTATGCCTTTATGACGAGGTGGCCTCCGTACACCTCCTCGACCTGTCCGTTTATGTGCCCCAGATATTCCTGCTGCTGTCTGAAGTATTTCTGTGAATGCTTTATGACAAACGAAATAAGTATCATCGAAACTGGCAGGATAACGAGTGAAATCAGCGTCATGAGCGGTGAAATAGACAGCATCATGACAAGTGTACCTACCAAAGTGGCAACAGATGTGATAATCTGTGTGATACTCTGGTTCAAGCTCTGTCCGAGTGTGTCCACATCGTTTGTGATACGCGAAAGTACCTCACCGTATGTCCTTGACTCGAAATACTTCATCGGCATACGGTTGATTTTGCTCGTGATGTCCTTACGCATCCTGTAGCAGGTCTTCTGCGTGATGCCTGTCATGATAAGCCCCTGGGCAAACATAAAGATGGCACTCACCACATATAAAGCCAGCGTAAACAAAAGAACCTTTGCAATATAATCAAAATCTATGCCGCCTGTTCCTGCAATCTTGTTCATAAGTCCCTCGGCAAGCGCTGTGGTCGCTTTACCCATGACCTTAGGTCCTGCAACAGAAAAAACAGTCGAGACTGCAGCAAATATCATAACTGCAATGATGGCAGCCCAGTATCTGCCGAGATACTTTATGAGCTTCTTTGTAGACCCCTTGAAATCCTTGGCCTTCTCTGTAACCATTCCGGGGCCTCTGCCCATTGGCCCTCTTGGCCTCTTAGGAGGCATCTTGAACTGTTCGTTATTGTTCTCACTCATCTTACATGCCCTCCTTTTCATTATCTAAGCCTGATACAGCCGAAGTATCTGTTGCTGTTTTTGTTGCAGTATCTGCTGCTTTATCTGTTGCAGTTTCTGCCACCTTATCATCAAGTCCAAGCTCCTTTGCAGAAAGCTGTGACTGTGCAATCTGCATATATACATCGCAATTTTTAAGAAGCTCCTCGTGGGTGCCTTTTCCTACGATTTTACCGTCATCGAGCACGAGAATCTGGTCAGCATGAATAATCGTGCTGATACGCTGTGCCACGATAATGACGGAAGCATTCCCAGTAACCTCAGATAAGGCTGCACGAAGACGCGCATCTGTCTTCATATCAAGTGCTGAGAAGCTGTCATCAAACACATAGATATGAGGATCCTTTGCAATAGCTCTTGCGATGGCAAGCCTCTGTTTCTGACCACCGGACACATTGGAGCCGCCCTGTGCGATTGAGCTGTCATATCTGTCATTCTTTGTCTCTATAAACTCAGAAGCCTGTGCGATATCCGCAGCCTTTTTTATCTGCTCATCACTCGCGTCTGCTTTACCAAAGCGCAGGTTTGAGGCGATGGTTCCCGAGAAAAGAATACCCTTCTGCGGAACAAAACCTATTGACTCGCGAAGCTCGCTTAGTGTGTAGTCTCTGATATCGTGTCCATCAAGCTCTATTGAGCCTCCCGTCACGTCATAGAAACGTGGAATCAGGTTTACAAGTGTAGACTTTCCACAGCCGGTACTTCCGATGATAGCTGTGATTTTGCCCGGCTCCGCCACAAAATCTATGTCTGAAAGCACATCCTCCTTTGCTCCCGGATATCTGAAATCCACATGGTTGAAACGGATAACACCTCTATGATCAGCCTCAGTAACAGGCTCCTTTGGATCATTTACGGTGCTGTTTGTCCTTATGACCTCATCGATACGCTCTGCCGCAACACCTGCTCTCGGAAGCATGATGGACATGGCTGAAAGCATGAGGAATGACATGACAATCATCATGGCATATGTAATAAACGCAGTCATGGTACCTACCTGCATAGAGCCCTTGTCTATTCTGCCTGCTGCAATCCACACGATACCGAGTGTGATGCAGTACATGATCATGGACATACCCGGCATCATAAAGGTCATGACACGGTTTGTAAACAGCTGTGTGCGTGTAAGCTCACGGTTAGCCTCATCAAACCTCTTTTCCTCCTCCTTCTCACGGCCGAAAGCCCTGATAACGGAAAGACCTGTAAGAATCTCACGAGAAACAAGGTTTACCTTGTCTACAAGACTCTGCATAATCTTGAACTTTGGCATCGCAATGCCAACCAGTGTGAAAATAAAAACCATGATGGCAGCAACCGCAATGGCAATCACCCACTCCATGCCGGATTTGGTCTGTGCCACCTTGATGATACCACCGATACCAACTATTGGCGCATAAAGTACCATACGAAGCATCATAGTAGTAACCATCTGAATCTGCTGTATATCGTTCGTGCTTCTCGTGATAAGTGATGCCGTAGAGAATTTGTTAATCTCGGCATTTGAAAAACCTACAACCTTTGAAAAGGTCTTCTCCCTCAAATCCCTGCCGACAGCGGCACCGACCTTTGAAGCCGCAAAGCCTACAACACATGCTGCTATAAGCATAATTGCTGCAAAGGCTGCCATCTTGGCTCCTGCCTTCCACAGATAAGCAATCTGGTTGGCATCCACATCAATTCCCGCATTCTCGTCGCACTTTGTCGCAAAAGCTACACCCATGGACTTTAAGGTAGAGGAACCCACCGCATCGATTTTGTCCTGCATCTTGCTTCTTATCTGCTTTATCATGGTATCATCAAGTGCTGCTGGCTGCGGGATAGCTGATGCATCCACATCCATCTGCTCCCCCGACTGAAAGGCCTGATATGCCATTACAAGAGGAACCAAAAGCTCCTCATCCAGCTTATCAAGTGTGTCCGAATCAGCTGTCAGCTTGTATTTTGCCACACTGTCATCTGATTTTGAAGCATCCTGCGCCTCATAACAGTCCGTAAATTTTTCTTTCTCGTCAGACAGCATAAATGTCTGTGCCATCTGATAATCCTCCGAGGTAATCTCCTCTGGCAGGATATGCTCAATGCCATGATCCTGGATACCCACATCAATGATGTCAGATGTGTACGCAGGCAAAGCCAGATCACAGTATGCCTGAGCAATGAGAAAAACAAATATTAATATGATCCATCGCCAGTATGGAATCAGGTTTTTGAAAATTTTACTCATAAACGTTTCCTTTCTTTCCGGTTAATTATCCCCCATACACGAATGCAAAAAAATATCCGCAATCGTGCGCATACTATTTATTTTATCAATTAGCGTGGATAATTCAATAAAGAAAGTATAAAGAAACAGTAAAAAAACAGAGACTATATAAATGGTTTATATAAGTCTCTGTTTGATAAATTGTGCTTAATCGAAAAGTATGTGATAGCCAGGAACCTTTGAAAACTAATCCAAATCTGCAAGACCTACACGCTGTATCTGGAAGGTCTTGTATGCCTTGGCTGTTGTGGTCTCTTTATCCCCACCACTCGCCAGTGACTGATAAATCTTACTATATCCTACGGCATAAATCTTTATAGAATTAGCTTCCTCCGGTAAAACACTCAATGGTACCTTTACCTTATATGTCTTGTTATTCTCAAAGAAGTCCCTTGGATCTTTTTTTAATTCACTGTTTTCTTTACTGTTATTTATCAGTTCATTTTCAGTTCCGTCATTATTCAGTGAATAGATATCCCAGTCCACCTTCTTTAAGTAAATCTTATCATCTCCGGTGCCAATCGTTTCATCTTTTGGATTTTTTTGCGGATCCTCGATATAAAAGTCCATATAAACAACAGTTTTATCATCAATCTGATTACGTACGAGGTTTGAATCCTTTACCGTAAAATAAACATCCTGCGTACTATCTGCACCATCTAATCTGGCATCTGCTTTATTAGCTGCATCTTCTTCAATGGCATCATCAATAGTTGCATATAATGTAGATATGTCATTTGAATCGGTATCAGCATTCTCCTTAAGATAAATTGACGGCTCATGAACCGCTGCACTATATGCAGCAATCATAGTGTTTATATAAAGTTTCAATTCATCCTCATTATTTGAGAAATCGGAATGTCCTACACCTGAGTATGTTACATTTCCCATTGTGTAAATATAATAATTATTTCTTACATCCTTTGGAGACTGCTCATAAATTCCCTGGTTTGACAAGGTATACCATACAACAATATCACTCTCACCATCACCATCAGCATCCTGATTCATATCCAGCTGGTAGTACTGCTTATGAGTGGTAGCTATATTTATTTCGTCAGCAATCTTAAAAGGATATGTGGTAATCTGTCCTGAATTAACCTTGACTGCCTTATTAGTCTTAGCTTCAACATCATAATTATCAAGCCCTGAATACAGCCTGTACTCGCCATGATCACTACCATTATCTTTCCACTGATACTGATTTAAATCCGCATAAGTAAATCCCTGATTCTGTCTGACAATAACTGTATTACCAGATTTTGGCTCATATGCAATATCAGTATTATTCTTTTCAGCGGTCTCTACAGCTTTTGTAAAATCCGAATCAGTACTCTTTATTAATGTATTGCCCTTCTTTAAATACTCATTTGACAGTATTCCATACCTATCCAGTCCGACAGTATCGCGAATTATAGAGTTAAACTTATATCCCCAGACATTATTATATTTATTATCATTTTTATTATTACAAAATGACGTTGTATCATGAGCAAACAATACCGGTTTTCCTGACTGGATATATGCTTTTATTTTATCGAGATGATTATTTGTATTATCAATATCATAACAATCACCAAATCCAATCACAAGCATATCGTATGTCTGCAGCTTATCACATACCTCATCCATTTTAGGTACGTCGTCATAACGAACTGTTTCTATATCCAGATCAAAATCCTTCACTTGACTAAGTAATTTATTAAACTTTGTATTGCTATCATTCTTCTGCGCCTGCATATCAAAATTTCCCCTAAAGCCCTCATTATGCTCCAACTTTGAATTAATCTGAAGAATCTTGACTTTTGTAGGACTGCCTTTTGAATTTTTGACATACACATATCCGGATTTCTGATCATATCTGTAGCTATTTGTAGCCTGACTTACACGAAGCTGCCAAGGCATAACTCCTACATAGCCATTCGGCAAATCATAGACCAGTTTATAATTATAATTACCTGCATTCAGACTATACATATATTTACCATCATCACCCATTACCGGATTCACAATAGTACCATCACAATATAATTTTATCTTATTTGCAGCTATTCCTTCATTGGTTGTCGAAAACTTACCATCGGAATTCGAATCCAAAAACAGCTGTGCATTAAAACTTGCTTTGGAATCAGCACCGCCTGCATTGTTTATTGAAAATTCCAATGTGATCTGATTATTACTAATCTCAACATAATCTGTATCTTTTACTTTTTCCTGCTCCTTGAGTAATATTTCAGGTTTTTCAGTAGTCAGGTAGGTAACAAGCTCCGCTGGCTCATTTGACTTATTTTTTAAGTTTCCCTTGTTGTCCACTTTAAGAAGATTGTCTTTATCTTTTGCATAACTTAAAAAAGTAAAAACATTTGAACAGTTATCAATGTAATCCTCATTAATTCCACTTTTATACTTGCTATCATTGCTGAAAAAGCCATCTGAAAAGACGACAGGAAAGCCCGCCTTTATATAATCCTCCAATTCTGAAACCTTCTGCTTAGTAATATCATTGCCTGAACCTCTATATGTGTTTGGAGCAGTTAAATAATCAGCATTATTTCCATTTCCTCTTAATGTAAGCTGAGTATTAAGCGCCTCTCCATTATTTATATAATCAGTATCCAGCAATCCCGCATGACCATTCTTGAGCATATCATATCCCCAATAATTTACCACATCTTTCGGATTTATAACAACAATATCACCAACATTTGAGTATTTAAGCCCATCCATCTTCCAATCATTATATACTGTATGACCATCTCTATAATTCAGATTATCGGCTACAAGTCCCATATATATCATGTCATAGTTATTAAGGTCCTCTATTCTTCCAATAAATTCTGCACTCGTAACCCTTGTTATTGTAACCTTTTTTTTCTCCGGGCACCTTGATCTAAGCCAATTTTTTAGCTTATCATAATTTAAAGCGTCAGACTCATTTTTTACAGTTCCGGGCTCTATATCCAGTATGTTCAGACTATCTGTCGGATTTATAATGTCTCTTTTATCAGCATACGATATGATATAGCTTAAAACTATCGCCTTTGAAATCTTCTTGTCATAATACGCATACTCGTCCTTTCCAAGAGTACTATTTTCTTTTTTCCTGCTTGTATTCTCTGAGTTGATGTACTCTGCTATCTCGTCAAAATTCTCATTTTTAGCATCATTGACAAATTGTGTTTCATCTTCATTTGCAATAAATGCAGAAGCAAAATCATCTCTTAAAACAAATGGCACATCCGTATCAGGAGAATAGTTTCGTGGAATGACATATTCGTTGCCGACCACATAGCCATGTGTACGAGTTGAACTGGCAACTTTGTAATACGTTATGACATTTTTATCATTCCAGTTAATAAAATTATCAGTAGAGTCCTTTGTAAAATTCAAGGAACTGAAATTGTTACAGCTCAAAAGACCTGCAAGCTTTTTAATGTTGCTGGAATAATCTGCATTCGAATCAGGCCACACAATACCATTATCCACTATAACAGGCATCATGATACCACTCTGGTGTACACGCTGGACTATCTGCTTTACCTTGTCCCATGAAATGTCATTATCAGTATTATATGTTGCAGCATCGTTTCCTAAATCATTTGAAAGGACGGACTTTGAGCCGGAAAGATAGAGTAAATCAATTGTTGACACATCTATCTGCTCAAGCTCCTTGGGTGTGACCGTTTTTACCTTGAAGGTCATATTGGCAGTCTTATCATCATCGCCTGTCTTGCCCTCCTGATTGAATACACCTGTTCTGAACCAGTTATTGTTCTTGAAACCACCCTTATAATATATGTGTGTAGTATTTACAGGATAATCAAGCGAGCCGTTTTTATCAGCCTCCATTATATAGTCACCTTTTCCCTTACCTACATAGGTATATGTCTGGCTGTCCTTAACTAAATCAAAATATCCGTCTGTATCAGTGAGGATTACCCTGCCTGTGTTACCATCATTATTCTCTGTAGCAGAATCAGCTATTGAAGCATCATCTGAAATATCATCTGCGCCGTTCTTACCTGCCGGCTGATTATCCGGTGTGCCACCATCTATCTTCTCGTATGGATTCTGTGTATCAAGCACTGCTCCATACTCGCCGGTCTCATCATAATTAAACTCAATAGGTACCTCAGTGTCCACCTCGTAGTAGGTCTCGTCATCAGTGATTTTATCTGCAGGCACATACTCCATCTCAACCGTACAGTATGTATACTTCTCATAATCCGGCTTACTGCCATCAGGCAGACTTGCCATCCGGTCAGCTCTTGCAACAAATTCATATGGTGATGTGATATCTGAATTGTCAATCCTGTAAATATATGCCTTTGGGTCATATTTTGCTATGTTTTGCATGCCCTCAGCAGAACCAATGGCATATGCGCTCTTTATAGAATAAACCACATGCTTCTCAACTGTATCGTCAGCTGTGCCTGTATCTGGCGTATTATCTGTACCGCTGTCTGTATTTCCATCAGCTTTCTGTGAATTATCAGACGGTACCAGATACTGAGTGTTTGTCATGCCATCCGGCAACTTGACCGCAGTAAAAGCAACACTGTAGTAGCCTCTTTTGCCGGGTGCCTTAATTTGATTGCCATTTTCATTCTCTGTATCAGAGCCATCTTCCGTCTCATCCTCGCCCTGCATGAAAACATAATGGTCAACATTTTGTCTGTAATGACCTGTAGGCAGTCCCTCTTCATTTACTGCAAGCTGGTAATCGGTATTGAACTTATAATCTCCCTCCGCCTGCTCTGTCATCTTATAACCGGTGGTACCCTTGTTTATTCTGTCCATATCTACAAGGGCAAGCTCTGTCCAGTCATCGCCCTGACTGACATAGCTCTCCTCATACGGCTCATAGTAAAGGGGCCTTGTGTTATCCTTTTCCTCGGTAGTGATAGGCGCAAGCTTTGTTTTCAGTCCTTCCATATAGGCAGACCTGTTTTTTACACCGGCACCATCTTTATCAGACATCTTTGACAGTGTTCCAAACCAATCGTCAGGCTCCTGACCGTCAATCAGATAGCCAATGGATGCCATTTTCTTGTCAGGCACCACCTCCACTATGTTGAAGGGCTTGTCCTTGCCATGTGAGCTGACTATATCCGATATTCCATTGAACGCTACATTTGCATCGACCTTTGTAAGGCTGTCATTCAGCACAAAAGCTGCCACAACGAGACATCCTGTAAGTGTGAGCGATATTGGAACCACTATTTTTTTTCTTAATTTGCTCATTGCGATTGCTCCTTTTAGTTATATGGCCTACATCTTAATGTAATAATATTTGATCCTATAGATGGATCTGATTTCAATGTTACCCAAATCAATATATCATACTCTTTATTTTTGAATCCAGACGTAACAGCAATTGTCTGGTTAAAATCCCCATTCCAGTGCTTAGTCTTATCAATATGATAACTAAGATAAATACCTCCACCATAATCTACTCTTTCTTCACTATTATTATTTAAAATATAATCATTATTTATTTTAGTTTTCGTTCCATCTATGTATTGATAGGATTCCATATGCCATTCAAAATCGTCAGGATCGTATTCTATTCCGCTATTTTTAACTTTTTCTGGTTCAATCCATGTTTTCAGTGTTGCCCCTGGCACCAGCACATTTTGCATTTCTTGATTAGTCAGCCAATTACGTGTATCAACCACATTTATCGTTACAGATGTATATTTGGAAGTATCTTCTTTTGAAGTCACCTTAACTATAAACTGCTTTGATGTTTCATTTTCTCCGATAGATAATTTTGCTGTATTTCCAGAAGAATTAAACGTTGTACTACTCCAATCACCAGCCCTGCCGGTATATGACCATATAACCTCTTGGCTTGGATTATTTCCACCCAATATTTTAGATGTAAATTCAAGGATATTGCTATTATCTCTTCTGACATATGAAATGCTCTGACCTGAAACATCTCTGCCACCATAGTATATATGTACAGAAATCGGCTCTACTGGTGCCACATACTCCACATCTGCTCCGGTCGGTACCTTATTGCGCATAGTGAAGTTCTGCTTTGAAGTATACTTCTTGTCTCCTGCCTTAAAGTCCACAACAAGTCCGACAGAGTTCTTGCTTTCTGCCTCACTTAAATCAGGTGTAAAGCCTGTGACATTTTCTGCCATAAGTGACTCCTTGCCCTGACCATCAGCCTTCACCGCACCAGTTGCAGGATCCAGTGTATCCTTTCGCAGATAGATTTTGTGCTCTGACGATCTGTATATGATATTGTATGTACAATCATTGTTGCAGATTATCAGCTTGCTGTCGGATGATGATTGCTCAGATGATGCTTCTTCGGATGACGCTTCTTCCGCTGATGCAGTTGCAATATAACCTGCCTCAGGGTTTGCTGATGCCACCTCCACCGGGGCTGCCACCGTAGCAGGCTCATACTTAACACCCTTTTGCGCATCAATTATCAGATCTCCTATCTGATTCATGGTCAGCTGTGCCTCATACTGCAAGTCTACGTCCTTTGTAGCATACTTATACTGCTTCGTGCTCGTACCTATAAAGCCTGTAACAGCCAGTCCGAGTATTCCCATTATCGCCATGACAATGACAAGCTCAACAAGTGTAAAGCCACTGTTTTTCCTATTATTTGATTTATTCATGCGCTTTAAAATCTTCATGGTTCATCTTCCTCTCCGATTTCATCATACAATCTTATAACAGCCTTGCGTCAAAATAAAATATTTTGCATTAAACTATGTAAATTACTCACATACCACCTTGCCGGTTTCCTTGTATATCGTGATAACCTTCTCGGTGCTGTTTTTTTGAACCCAGATACGGCTGCAGTACTTGCCGTTACTATCCGGCTTTTGTGCACCTGAGCTTCTGTCGAACTGAAGCTCTATACTGTCAGAGACGTTCAATTGTGTCTTGCCACTATAATCATCATTCATGGAATAGTATACATCAATCCTGCTCTTTCCGATTTTACTTGGATCAGATTCCGTACCATTTATAGTCGTCTTATAATAGTAGGCACCATCTGATGCCTTGTATATCTTAAGAACTGCGCTGTCCTTTCCCATAGAGGTAACTCTTGTTTTGTTAATTATCGATTCAATATTTCTGGCACATTGCTTCACCTCAACACCCATGACTGAGCGAATGGATATGGTTGCCGCGCCTATCAGTACGACAGATATCGCTATCACTACTATAAGCTCTACGAGAGAAAAACCGCCATTATTCTTTTTTTCTTTTACAGACATATTGGATTCCTCCCTTGTATATATCGTCAAAATATGTCAAATATAAATATTTCGCAGCTGTTTTGCGCCTTAAAAGCCGCTTGTTTTCTACTCCTTGGTCCAGTTCTGATATGTAATGAGCGTAGCATAATCTATTTTTGTGTCCGCCTCTTTCTTATTTGAAAAAGAAGAAACATTACCCAGATAGTTGGCACCATCCATGAACACATCATACAGGTGCAGTGCATCGTCTGCATCACTTACCTTTTCAAGAAGCAATGCCTTAAATACCTCCTGTGTACCATTATCAATCTCGCACTGGTCTTTGTTTACGATTATCCTGCCCTTTGCAATTATGGTACCTGTAAAGTCAGCATTCAGTGTCACATCTCCCGTAGCAACAATTATATCCACATTGTGTGATTTGTCATTTGCATCATAGGTGTAGTTACCGTTTTTGACAATTGCCTGATACGTTTTTCCCTGATACTCAGTCTCAAATATATGTTTATTACCGGAATTTGGCACTATTTTCAGCAAATTGGTATTGTTAACTATATTTGTAAAAAGCGAAACACTTGCTGCATTTGTCGGTAAATCCGCATAATTCGTCAAAAGCTTTGAATTTAATGCAGTATATGTGCGCTGTAAGGCATCTGACTGTGCATCCATGTCCACACCATCAGCTATGCCCTTCAAAAGGCTTAAATTGCTACCATCGTAGATGCTGTAATTGCCGGCAGTATAGATGCTTGCAGCCTCATTTACCTGTATGCTGTCAGTATAGAACTTAGTGTATCTATTGAGCTTGTCACTGTCTGCACCAAAATAGTCACTGTAATACTCAGCAGCCTTATTCGTTGGCAGATTGACATAATAGTATACAAGTCCATCATCACTATTATCAGTAGAAGGAACAAAGACTTTCTTTATACACTTATCGATTGTCCTGCCCTCCGGCAGATATGCCGAGAGCGCCTTGCCTGTCTTTGTACTGACCACATTGGTATTTATCTCAGTATACTTCGTCTGATCCTGTCCTGTTGCCGTGATATCCTTGTACTCCTTATAGGAGAGTGGATTCTTGCTATAAAGCGATTTGGCATCCGCACCCTCTCCACTTGTGCCTATGCACTCAGGCGGCACAAGGTATGCTATCTGGTCACCCTTTACAGAGATTGACTCACCCATAGCCACATTGCTGTTTGGTGTACTCACACCACTTGAATTTACAATAGCCTGTGTATTGATATATGCAGTTCCTGCTAACATAAGCTCCCTGATATTTGACATATCAAGAGATGCCTCCCTGCCGTTTATGATAATAGCAGAGCTATCGCCTGCGACAGGATTTTCCTTGTCATCGCCTCCATTGCCAAAGCCGACGTACTTTGCATTATTACTCTTATTATTCTTGCCAAGTGTGACCTTTGAGCCTGTACCCTTTAAGGTCATGTCATCCGCCACATATGTCATGCCATCCAGATTGACTGTTGCACCATTTACATTTATGTTGCTTGTCCACAGCTGACACTGTGCATCAACAGAAAGTTTACTGTTATTGTGTACACCAGCCATGTTATTTTTTATTGTAGCCGTATCTTTTCCGGCAAAGTCTCCCACCTCTATATCGCCCTCTGCAATCATATAGCTGGTATCCTTTACATCAAGTGTGGCATTGTTTGGAATAACAACACTCGTAGTAGAAGTTCCTGTGTCTGCCGCATTTTCGCAGCCGGCATAGAGATTGCCGGATAGATTTACTTTAGTAAGTCCTGATGTAATTTTCAGTCCTTCATTTCCTACAAGAGAATATGTAAAAAGCTCCGGAACTCCTCCCGATGCTGTAAAGCTCATGGATGGAACTCCCAGAGAAATGTCTGTCTCTATTATTGATTTAAATCCCTTTTCATCGGTATACTCTACCCTCAGTCCGTTCAGCACGACACGATTTTGGTACACCTTGAGCTGTCCATTGCCGTTTACATCGGCATTGGTCGATTTGATAATAGCACGTGGCTGATTGTCTTTATTCTCGAGAAGCTTCGGGTCTACATATTGTATGAGCTTTCCCCTATTAAACGTCATACCTGTGCTGTCATACTCCAGGCTGGTCTTTAAGCTCTTCAGATACTCCTGCGCAAAGTTGCTCTGTCTGCCGGCCTCATTTATGCTGCTGTCAGAGTAATTCTCCATAACCTTGGTATATCCTGCTGAGTAAGCCTTGGAAATATCTCCCTGCAGACCTGTACATATCTGATCCAGCACACCCTCTGCCGAGTAAAAGTTATCTGTATTTTTTTCATCCGTCACCTTCATCTGGAGGTTCATAAGTGCTATCCACAGCACAGTCACAGCTAAAACAGCCACTATAGCCATTGCAACTACAACCATCACAAAGGAAGCACCACGGTTATCGTTACGCTTCATAATTAATACCCCATGCTTCCGGTCATCGTAACAACCGGGTCTTTATCATTAAATATATCATCCAGTGAAGCCTTGCTCTCGTATACAGCCACCTTCACATCATACAGCCTTTCAGATGCATTGCTTTTTGTCAGATTCTTTATATCGACAATTGCCTTTACATCATTCTGAATTACATTGTTATTAAAGCCATATATAGCCTGCCCCGGCTGTAGTGGATTATCCGGTGCTCCCATATTTACATTCAGATTGGTGGCTATATGAGTATAAGCATGACCTGTACGATTTCCCGGCTCACTTACCTTCACATATGCCTTATATGTACTCTCCTTCGTGCTCAACTCTGACTGATCCGATATAGTCTTTTGCTTTACAATATTTACCGTGCAGTCCAGCTTGTCCTTATTATTGATTATAATGACATCGTTGCAGGTATTGTAAAGTGCTCCTGTAGATGTGTACCATGGATTGTAAAACAGATAGACATTTCTCAGATTATGGTTTACAGTATCTGAAGAATTGTCGTAAATCACCATGGTATAATCATCCTTCAGTGCACTATTCGGATCCGGAAAAGTCTTTCTTACTCCATTCTTATTGATAGAATACGAATACGACACCGTCACCTTGGTAGCCTTATTGCTCGCAGCTCCACTCTTTTCTATATCAATTGTGATAGTTCTCTTTATATCACTCTGCTGTACACTGAAGCCTAGATTCATATTGTTAAATGCAGATATAATATTTGTAGCAGAATACTTGTCTGCACTCATGCAGTCAAAATTTGCATCCATGGCCGACATATCCGCTACCTCGTCCATGTTGTACTTTTTAACCTTATTGTCCGACTCTGCGTCCGATTTTGCATCCACTGTCACAAGAGCATTGTATTTCTTTGTGCCTGACTGCACACCAGACATATAGAAATAATACTTGTGTGCATCCGACTCCCTGAAATCCCAAAGCGATGTATCGATTATTTTGGCTGATGCATCAGTCTTGTGAATACAGCTAGTGATGACATCGTCCTTGTTTACAATCTCAGCACTGATATCCTCAAGCCTCTTTACATTATCAAACTTGCCCGACTTCTTAAGAAGCTCACATGCACTGCTTCCATCTGATATATTAAAGCCGTCCGCCACGTCAAAGCCCTCCGACGGATAGTTGAACTGATACGCCAGTGTCTTCATGGAGTTCTTCTCAATGCCCTCCATAATGTTTGTCGCCAGATGTGTAGCATTCATCTCGTTTTTTGCCTTTACATTGGTCTTTGTAGCTGTGACAAATGCATTCAAAAAAGGAAGCACGATTATTGCGAGAATAGCAATCGACACAATAATCTCCACAAGTGTTACTCCTCGATCATCGTTTTTTAGCTTTCTCAAATCTGCTTCCTCCCCTCTTGTATTTTGTTATCTCATAACTCAATAATCTAACATTTAATATTTATGATTAATCAGTTAGTTTGTTGTACCAAACAGATTATTTGTACCATGTGGTACTGCAGGTATGTATGGTGCCTCATATGGCTTATCAAGTCCATACAGGAAATATGAATCCACAAGCATCTCACCTGTCAGCTTGCCTGTCGAATCATCAAAGCTCACATTGAGTGTGCTGATAGTTTTCTTCTGTGATGAACCAATCACCTCGCCGAGCATAGCCTTAAGCCCATGATATTCTGTCTTGAATGCCATAACTGTGCTGACATCATAAAGCTGATAGCCTGTAACCGTAGACTTTGCAGAGCCTGATGATGTGCCGCTACCAGCTGCACTACCGTCATCAGTCTGTGACTGAGAACTGTTGCCATCAGCGGTCTGAGAGCTCTGCGAACTGTCTGTATTACTGCTGTCCGTTGTGCTGCCGGACGAAGAATCTGTACCGGCTTCACCTGTCGGATTATTCACATCAATGGCAGTCGGTGAGCCGACTGTAAGCTCTGTAATATTTGTATTGGTAGATTTTTCAATTGCAACTGCATCCATGATGCCGTTTTCAATCTGTAAATATGAAGGAAAATTGTCATACACCTGCTGCATGGCATCAGACATATCCTTTGTCTTCTTTGTGTAGTCATCCGCCTTTGCCGCAAGTGCTGAAAGCTGATTATACTGTGATTTCAGATTCATGTTTTCGCTCTTGAGTGAATCCCTCTTATTGGACTGTGGAATAAAAATCAAAAAATATGTCAGTGCTAAAATGGCAACACCCGCTAATATAATAAGTAACTTTTTATCTCTTGTCGACATCCTAACACCCCCTACTGATTTGTACTGTCTGTATCTGATGATGAATTACTATCCGTCTGTGCCTGTGATGACGCATCTTTTGATGTATCATCTGGCTCACTGCCTGTGCCATCCGCCGATTCAGAAGCAGCACTGTCATCAGCCTTTACATATGTGCAATCTACTGTGAACTGAACCTTTGAAGCACCGGTCTCATCAACCTCCTCTGTGATGGTTGACACATTGGATACCATGATACTCTCAAATGTACGAAGCTGTGCAATCACATCAGCCGCTATATCCTTGCTGCCTGTCTTGATGGTCATCGAAACACCATCTGTCGTAACAGACATATTCACAAGCTTGGCCTCTGACGGAAGCTTCTGCTCCAGCTCATCCACGAAGCCCGTTATCTCATCATTCTTGTTGGATGAGGCGCTCTCAAGAAGCTTAGTCCAGTCATAGTCCTTCTTTGTCTGGTTGTACACATCATATATATTCTGTGCATATGACAAATCAGAAACACGCGCTTTAAGCGTCATATTGTCTGAAGTTAAAACAAGATTTGAAAAAATGCTGTATGCCGTGATACCAACTGCAACTACCACACACAAGCCAAAAATGAGAAGCTGCACTGCAAAAGAAACAGGCTTTTCGGCTTCCTCCCCTGCCGGTACGGGAAGAGGCTTTCCATCAGGACCAACAGGTGGTTTTCCCTGCATCCCTGCCTGTGCGCTGCCGGATGGCATGGCACCTGCAGCTGTTCCTGCCATAATCGTAGCACCGATTCCCTTGTTTTTCTTACTGTCTAATATGTCAAGCGGATTCAGTGAGCATCCAACACAGTTGAAATACTCTGCCAGCTTTGCCTCTGCGAGGTTTATGCTCTTTGCCACATGCATACCGTCAAACTGCTGGAGCGGAACTACCTTAATATTCAGTTCATTGGTCAAAAGCTTTGAGAGTCCGCTGAAATCAGCACCTAAGCCAATGAGGAAAATTCTCTCGATAGGAGTATCTGAGTTTCTCGACTGATAGTAGTCTATCACTCGTCCGAGACTGCTTATCAGATTGGAAAGTGCGTATGACACATTCAGGCGAAGCTTCTTAAAGCGCTCTGAATCAATCTCATGCCCCATAGGATCCATGCCACCGCCTGCAGGTTCATCCGGCACTGTACCATCAGGCTTTATTGCAAGGCATGTCTTTCTGCGTGCCACATCAACTGCATCGGTAAATGACAGATACTCTCCAAAAAGCTCACTATCCTGAATTTCCTCTATAGCATCAGCAAGTCCATAGTTGACATTGCGCTGCAGCTTTACCATGCTTCCATCCATTACAGTCAGTGTGGTAGAAACCTCATCCACCTTGACAGTCACCTTCACATCTCCGGGAATCTCTCTTCTCATGAGCTGCTTGATGGCATTTCCACTATAGTCAAGAGCTACAAGCTGCAGTCTGCAATCAGCCGCAAGAGCACCATATGACAAAATAAGGTCATTAGGCACAGCAATAACCGAAAGACGTAATTTCTTTTCTTCCGGTCTGTCAATCTTCTCTATAATCTGATGTACCAGCTTGTACTGGCTCAAATCCACCGGAAAATAATCCGATGCATTCATTGCAATCATTTCCCTAAGCTGCTTTTCCTTAACAAGTGGAAGCTCAATATCCCTGCTTGCTATACGTGCTGAATTTAACACAAAAACAGCTTTTTTTGTGGCAATCTTCTTTTCCTTTAGCTTGCTGTATAAGATAGAACGAAACATTCCATCCGGCTGTACCACTCCATCATCAATCATCCCCGGTGGTGTCGGAAAGCCGAACATATTGTAAATCTTGGGATTTTTCGCTTTGTAATCAATCTCAACTACTCTGGTAAGGTTCTCCCCTATTTCAATGCCGAGTACCCTGTTTGCCATAACCTAATCCTCCATGTTTATCTTTGTTTTACACTGTATACGTCTGTAAAACATTTGTAACTGTACTGAATAGTTACAAACTTTCTATATAAATTTCGGTATATCTGTGTTTTACTCTGCTTTTATCTAACCGTAAGTCATATTGCCTGTGTCAAGCACGCTTTATTATAACACACTTTTCAAAAGCCTGCGAGTGTCAAATATGCCGATATCATTTTCTCACCCCATAGCATCGAAATAAATATTCCGGCTGCCAAGTACGGTCCCATCGCAAGCCTGTTGCCTGCGTTTGTTACTTTCATACGAATCAGATGTATCACGGAACCGATGATGCATCCTAAGAAAAATGCTAATGTAATATTCTGCCAACCTATCGCAAGACCTGCACATGCCATGAGCTTGACGTCTCCGCCACCTATGGCTCTTCCTCCACTTACAAGAAGAAGGATTTCAAGAAATAAACTGACACAAAAGAATCCTATCACATATTCAGACCAGTTATCATGGTCTAAAAACACATGCAGGATTCCAAGTATCAGTATAAATATATTGATTCCGAATGGAATTTCATATGTTCTCCAGTCTATCACACTCAGAACTATGAGTGCAGATGTAAGAAAGCAGTAGATGATACTCGTAAGCTCAAGTCCATTTACTGCAAATACTACTATGTATAATATACCGTTTAACGCCTCAATAATAGGGTATTGAGGTGATATCGGTTCTTTGCACTTGCGGCATCTGCCACGAAGAAACAGCCAGCTGAAAACCGGCACCATATCGTACCACGCGAGCTGATACCCGCATCTCATGCAGTGGGACCTTTCGGTCACCACTGTCTCATGTTGCGGTATGCGGTAGATACAGACATTTAGGAAGCTGCCTATAACTATACCGAATGCAAATATTAAGATGTAGATGGGTATCAGTTCTGTGGTCATGGTTGGTGGTCCTTAAAAAATTAAATTACTATATATCTTTTTATTTTATTTCCCTGATTTAGGGCCCTTTTTGAATTGATCCTTATCTGAATGATAATATGGAGAATCTCCAGTATATTCAATAGTTCCATCTTTCTTATCATATACAATTGTTATTTTATCACTAGTCCACTTTGTGCCTTTAATTTTCGCTTTTGTTAATCCGGCATCTTTAACAGCCGTATCAGCACCTGTTCCTAGCTCTGTCGTAGTCAATGTAACAGTAACCGTAGTAGCAGTAGCCGAAGCCGAAACCTCTTCGTCTGCATAATATGTCTTTAAAGCTGTAGCAATATTATCACATGTTTGGATATCTGTAGCCTCTCTAGACTTCTCAACATACTTGATAAGCTGTGGAGCAAGTACACCTACAAGCACTGCCATGATGGCGATTACAACAATAAGCTCTACGAGAGAGAAACCTTTGTTGTTCTTCTGTTTCTTTCCTAACTTTTTAAATACATTCTTTACCATAGTTCTTTTCTCCTTTTCATTATAACATGGTTTTTTGTGCAAAGAGCTGTGCCCTATCAGCATCTCTTTGGTTTGTATGCGCTCATTGTACCATAAATCAAAGCATAATGCAAGTTATTTTCTAGTACAATAGTATCATTGCTGTATAATTTTTTTCGCCTTTTTTAGCAATTTTAACCAAATTTTAATCAATTTATTGCATTTAAATCATATTTTTTCAAAAAAATTATATTTCAGGCTATATTTTGGCACAGTGTGAGGGGCTTCATCCCATGTGACCGGCTAACGCATACACTTTCGTGAGAGCTACGCTACACTGCCAAGATACTGTAGGAATTATGCTTTTAGATTTTCTATGCTTGACGAAACCGTCGAAACGCGCCGTTCGTAGAGAATGAAGCCCCATCCTACTGTCAGCAAAAGAGGAAGCAACCCCCGAGTTCTCGTCCAAAGATTGCTTCCTCTAATTTACATTTCACTACAATATTAGCTCACAAGCCATTTTTTTACAGTTTCCTCATCAAAATCCACACATTCAGCTATATCTTCTATTGAGTGACCTTTTTTCTGAAGTTTCAAAGCTGTTATTTTTGCCTGACGAATTCTGCCTTCTTCTCGACCTTCTTCTCTACCTAATTCTCTGCCTTCATTTTTCTGCTCTTCCCACGCCTTACACATATCAATCACCTCTTCTTTCTCATCTATGTCTATATCCGTTCCTGCAAACAGGTTGATTGCCTCGACTGTCTCTCTGTCCACACTGCTAAACTTGTCATCATTATGAAGCACTTCCTGCATCTTTTCTTTATCATACGCATTCTGCAATACTTCAAAAAGCTGCCTGATGGAGGTCCTGAATCCGGTAAAGTCTGTTATCTCCCTCGGTGCCAGCAGATTAATTCTGTAATCCGGTATGAATGGCAGAAGCTCCTCATCCACATCACCAAACATATCTGACAGCTTCCTTGGACCATCCCATTCCTTTATTCCGAGATATACTGTTATCGTTATCACCGGAATCAGCTTATCCTCTTTTGTAAATCCCGAGAGAAATTCATCAGATGTTGCCGTATCCTTTTCCCTGCGGTGCTTTTTGGCTGTTTCCTTTACCTGATTGCCATATGCCATGACATCATAAAACATGTTTTTTACCGGAATGGAATAGTGTATATCCGACTGATTTTCTACTCCTATCAGGACAACGTATGATTTGCCGGTATATTTAATGCTGGCATTTTTGAAGATGTCCCTAAGCTTCTGCACCGCTATGGTCTTTTTATCAAGCCCCAGTGCGGTCAGCACCTCTGTCGTGTCTCTTTCCTTAAGGTTTTCCGGCAGGATGACCTCTCTTCCTCCATACAGTATATTGTTGCACAGGTCAGCAAACCTGGCATTGTCTGCAAAGTATTCCTTTGCCATTGAGTCCTTTGCGCTCAATCCTTCTCCTCCTGTTCTCTTGTGTGAGCAGGAAAATCCGGTGCCAATGATGGTACAGTTTACAAGGTATACATGTGCTGTCCTTCTTTATGTTTTCTATATGTTTACATTATGATTATCACACTGTATACAGTTTATCTGTCTTATGACTACATTATCTGGCTTCTAACTGCCTTCTGACTGCACTTTCTGTATTCTGTCTACATACGGCATTTCAATTTTTCCTGCTGTTAATGGGTAATTAAAGCATTGAAAACTTCCATGTCCTTTGTAGAATGATGCGAAGTGGTCTGCCCTCTTCAAAGTGGTGTGCACCTGTAAAAAATTGTTATGTGGTGCCGCTTACAGAAATATAATGCTTTGAATTGATTGTAGCATAGAGGTGGTGCTTTGTCATCAAATTTTTTCTTTTTTTGCGTTTTTTTGCCCCAACCCACTGCCAGCCAAAGAGAAAGCAGCCTCCGTGCTCCCGCCCAAAGACTGCTTCATATGTTAATCCGTTTCTACCCCACCCCCGAATTTTTTGCGCTTTCTATACTCGCTTGGACTCATTCCACAAAACATCTTAAACTGCTGTCCAAAATACGATACATTATCAATGCCTACCTTCTCACAAATCTGGTTAACCTTCATATTGGTGCTCTCAAGCAGTCTCTTTGCCTCATCTATACGCTGGGAGATAATGTAATGACTGACTGTATCCCCTGTAGACTGTTTGAAAATAAGGCTCAAATACCCCGGTGAAAGAAAGACCATATCTGCAAGGCTCTCCAGGTTTATCTTCTCTGACAGATGCGCCTTGATATAGCTCTTGACCAGTGCTACATCCTTTCGGATCTGCTTGTCATCTGTAGCGATATGTTCCTCATAAATACAGATGTTTTCTTCTATGATATTATATAACTCATTTAGAGAATCTGCCTCAAAAATCTTCTCGACCTGTTTCTTACCCATTCCATAGAAACTTCCATGAGCTGCATTGTACAGCTCAAGCGCAATCTCTGCAAAAACAAACTTCACAAATGTCTCGGAGTCCGATTTGTTCTGAAACATCATGTGCTTCAAGTGCCCATACTCTCTTCTGACAAGCTCGATATCCCTCTTTCTGATGTACATAAGCAGCCTGTTTATACACTCCACTCTCTCAGATTCGTCACGTTCGACAAGCTCATCATCCTCGTAGTAGATGCCATTGTTGTCAGCAAAAAATCTGTTTTCCATATGCTTTTCCAGCCTCTGACAGCAGTCGTGTATCTCATAGATATCATTTATACCTGCGCCAACAGCAAGATAGCATTGCTGACCATACACCTCTGTAAGCATATAGTATATGCCCTCAGCCATATAGCTTGACTTGCTGTAATGATTCTTCCAAAGCAGGATGAGCACATAGTTGCCGCCCAGACTGACAGCATCTGCCCTTGAAGCAAAGCTCTCCTTTATTCTATCAATGACTTTATCGGAATTTTCCTTCCAAAATGCACTGTCTCCCCACAAAAGCATGATATTACTCACATGTTGGGCAGAGTTTAAATCATTTATTTGTGTGAATCTCATAAGCTCATCCATATACAGCCTGTTTCCTGTTGCAATATATTGCGACAGCAAAAATCCACACATAAAAAATGTCATCTGTTTTTTTTGTTCTTCATTTTTTCTGCTATCATGTATCTCACAAATCATCTGTGCCATGCACGATGCAATCTCCATCGGTGTAGCCGGCTTTAAGATATACAGCTCCACTCCATGCTCTATCGCCATTCGGGCGCTCTCAAAATCACGCTGTCTGCTTACAATCACTATATGTATATGAGGATTAACACCTTTTTCTCTGGCATACCCTATGATATCTGTCCCGGTCTCTATGCTGTCAAAAATCTCCGTAAGCATGATATCTATTCTGCGCTCACTAAGCAATTGTGCGGCTTTTTGTGGATTTGCCACTTCCATTATCTCGTATATAAAATCAGAGTCTGTGCTCTCGATTATTTTCCTTAGCTCCTGCCTGTCCTTATTGTTGCTATCCAGGATCAGTATATTCAACTTCTCCATTTTTGCCCCCTAAACTAACCAATATAATGTCGATGCAACCTATATATTTAGTACTATTATATAACAATCCAGTACCTTTTTCAACTTTAAAAAGCTATATCAAATAACAGCCCATGTCTCATTGAGTCGTAGGCTGTTATCATTAGTACAGTTATTAAAATATATACTAGCAGCAGAACATCTGCCAGCAAAGGAATGTGGCTAGCAGACTGCAGCACTCGCTGCCCCTGCCACTAGGGCGTCCGTATATGTCTCCCATATCCGAATACCACGAGCCACCATTTTCAATTATCTGCATAAACTGGCGGTACTGCATGTTGTTTGGCTCAAGCGACACTGCCCGCTGTATGTGTTCTATGGCTGTCGCCGTGTTGCCGAGCTTTTGGTTTGCGACAGCACTGTAGTAGTACCACCTTCCGCGTCTCTCAGCAAAAGGTACCTCCTCAAGCACCTTCAGTGCCTCATTGTAGTAGCCGTTGCTGATGAAATTGCCTGCTGCACGCACCTTGGGATTGTCATCCTGTGCACTGCTACCTGCATTATTGTAGGTATAGCGGCCATAGAAACCACCAAACGGTCCACCTGCTCCAAATGGATCACCTGCTCCCGGTCCACTACCATATGCTCCACCATAGGAGCTGCCGCCGTATGAGCTGCTGCTTCCCGCACCACCATATCCACCGGCTCCGGCAGCACCGGACTGCTTTTCCTTCATTATCTGGTCATATGCCTGCTGCACCTGCTTAAACTTCTCCTCAGCCTGATCCTTGTTAGGATTATTGATATTGGCATCAGGATGATATTTTCTGCTTAAGTTCCTGTAGGCCTTTTTTATTTCATCGTCACTTGCACTGCGGCTGACACCGAGCACCTGATATGGATCTATCATTTATGTTTCTTCCTTTTCTTCATCTGAATATACTCATACTTGCTCCACACACCGGAGTATAGAACATTTCTGATTATATCCGCATGTAAGAGAATTGGCAACCTCTCAAATATTTTTGCTGCCTCTGAAAGCATAGATGTCATCATAAGCCGACAGGATTTGTCAAATTTTTCCTGATCATTATTGCAGCAATGCATGAGCTGTATAAGTGGATTATATGACTTCTTTTTCACATCATCCCCTATATCCTCATACGCATCCATTATATAAATAAATTTGCCCATATAGCAGCCAAATTCCTTCAAATCCTTCTGCCACTCATCCTGCTTCCACGCAAAAAGTATGCCGAGCATCTCTCCCGTCAGCCCCGCAACTGCATCAATATTGGTATCATTGCTCTTCTCGCACTCTGCAAGCCTTGCAATGTAGTCCTCTATTGCCTTTGCCTGTATCGGATAGCTTTTTTTTGCCTTCTCAAAGTCCTTTTTCAGCATCTCTGCGTATGTCTTCTTCGTCAGGCTTTTATCGTCCTTCCAGTCATCTATCAGATTGTAGTATGCAAGCAGTATGTTCATGGCTGCAGCATACTCTGTAATCTCATTGGTGCGAAGTGTACGCTTCTTCGTAGGGTGCACGCTGCATACAAATCCATCCCGCGTCACACTATCCGGCTCATACAAGCCGGTCAGAAGCACTATGAGAAAAGTCATGTCATAGTTTAGTGCCATCTGTGCACGCCTGCCATACTGCGACTTCATTGTCTGGCACAGCCCGCAATAATAGCTTTGATATATTTTTTTATTTTCCTCGGACAATGTGTCCTTATTGACAGTTATATATCCAAACATTTCTCTTCTCCATGCTCTTATGTACAGGTATATATATTGACATACTAGCTGCGTCTCACGAACTGCTCCCGGCACTTCGGACAGGTAATACAGATCTTGCCATGTCCTCTTGGCACCCTGACCTCCTGCTTGCACATAGGGCACTTGAAGAACTTGTACTGCTTCCTCTGTGCAAAGCGCTTTTTCCTGCGCTCAGCCTTTACGGTCCACTCATACCTGGCATTTAAAAACTTCTGATTCTCTGCATAGCGCTTGTTTACATTCCTCGAAAATACGCGAAAATACATATGTATCATCAGTCCTATAGCCAGTATATCAAGTATCGCCGACCTTGTAAATATTGAAACCAAAAGTAATATCATTACTACCCATGACTCAGCCCTTGCAAGCTCGTCCATCCCGTTTCTTCCATTCATAAATCTGATAAATTTTTCTCTCATAATTACCGCCTCGCCCTATATTTTCCTATAATATTACTACATGCTACGCATTCCCGTAATCTGACTACACCTCGAAATCCGCTAATTTTCTGTGTCCACGCTAAGAATTTGAGGTTTTAAATCGCTCTTTACATTATTAAGATAATATTGAAGATAAAAACCGTCAATAGACCTATCGTCTTTTAAGAAACATTTTATATTTCGTTTATTAAAGTTGGTAAAAGGGCTTGATTTTTGGAAAAATGCTTGGTATATTAAATAAATATGCAGGACAGGTGATCGCGGCTGCAGGTGTCGAAAGACCGCAGGTGAGGAAAGTCCGGGCTTCATAGGGCAGGATGCCGGTTAACGGCCGGTGGAGGAAACTCTAAGGACAGTGCAACAGAAATATACCGCCACATTTGTGGTAAGGGTGGAATGGCAGTGTAAGAGACTACCGCCTCACTGGTAACAGGGAGGGCACATGTAAACCCCATCCGAAGCAAGACCGAAACAAAGCTTTGACGTGGCCCGCCAGCTTTAGGTAGGTCGCTTGAGGCGTCTGGCAACAGGCGTCCTAGATAGATGATCACTCAACGACATAACCCGGCTTATCGTCCTGCGTATTTTAATAATCTAAAGCCTATTGGCGTTTCGTAAAATAACTTATTAGTAACGTGCGCCGCAAGGTGCACCATTAAAAATGCAACTGAGATATCTCAGTTGCATTTTGTTATTTTCCTGTAACTATTATTGCTATTTTATATGATGCAGTCTACCGGTAGCTATTATTTGCTGTTGTATGTAATAAAGTCTACCGCCATCTCTATCTGCTCCTCGAAAGCCACATCAGGTGTACCGTCTCCCTTTTGCAGACCATAGCTTCCAAAATAAGAATGGCACCCGCCATCAATGACATACTCATATGTATCCTCCGGCAGGTTTGAGCGGTATTTGCGGTATTTGTCCATATCAAGCACACCATCCTCTGAACCGTACACGCTAAAAACCCTCAGATCTGAATCCGACAGGTCAGCGGTCGAATATGCTGCAAAAAGATATAATCCGTCAAACTCATCTACATGCTTTGACACATATTCTGCAGCCATGGCTCCGCCTAAGGAGTGGCCTCCAATGTACCATTCCTGTATGGATGGGTATATTTCCTTGTATTTTTCAATGATACCGTCTGCTGCATTCTGGTCCAATACTGCGAGGTTGCCCGGCATATGTACAAGTATGCACACGAAATTATTCTTTGCAAGCTCATGCATCAGCGGCGCATACGCCGTATACTGCACCCTGCCTCCCGGATAAAAAATCAATGCCTTTGTGGCTTTTTCCTTATCCTGCGGTGCAAAGGTTATCGTATAATTCTTATGCCTTAAATCGTACTGGGTGGCCTGTATACGCTTGTCCTTCTTTTCTATGGTAACAGCAACCTCTCTGTCTGAATCAATTGCAGCCTCCGCAATTGAATCTGCCCGATAATAATTTCCCACATAACAATTTACGGCAATACCGCCAATAGCCATGACTGCAATTGCCACAAGCAGTATTTTATATACAGCCGGAATACGGTTTTTTTTAGTTTTAAACATTAAAGCAGCTTCCTCCTACAAACTCACGAAGCAGTGAATTGTTTGGTATGCCGTCAGCCGGCATCGGAAGCAAGTAGTCTAAGAGCTTAAGCAGCCTCTTTGCCTCGAGATACTCCGGGCAGTCTCTTTCTATGCCAAAAAGCAACGGCTCCGCATACACCTTGAGTACCGCAAGCTCATACACAAGTGCAGAGTTGAACATCACATCCGCCTGTTCCTGGAAAGGAAAGATATTCTCCCTTTCACCCTTTCTGACAGACGGCCACATAGCGATGGTCTCCGTGGCATTGGTACCTCGTGTACGCGCATCACGCACAATCCGGCGTATAAGTCTTTCATCTGTGGTGGAAAGAGGATTGTGTTCGTCAATATTGAGCTGTGTAAGCGCTGAGATATAGATTTTGAACTTGTGCTCAGGCGGGATAAGCTGTGAAAGCCTGTCATTTAGGCCGTGGATTCCTTCTATGACAAGTATATCATCAGCTCCCAGCGTCAGCTTTCTTCCGCGGTACTCTCTCTTTCCTGTCTTGAAATTGAAGGAAGGCATATCAACAGCCTCTCCTTTAAGAAGCCTGTTCATATCCTCATTGAACAGCTTCACATCAATAGATTCAAGGCACTCAAAATCAAAGCTTCCGTCCGGATTCTTCGGGCAAAGCTCCCTGTCCACATAGTAGTCATCCAGACTTAACGGATGTGGCTTTCTGCCCTTTGCGATAAGCTGGATTGACAGTCTGTTGGCAAACGATGTCTTGCCTGATGATGAAGGACCTGCTATCATGACAAATTTCTTTTTGTCATCCGAAGCAATCTGCGCTGCAAGATTTCCTATCTTCTGCTCCATCAGTGCCTCCTGAAGCAGCATGATTTCCTGTCCCCTGCCGGCTGCAATCGCATCATTTAGTGAGCCTATCGTGCCTATTCCAAGCATCTTGCTCCATTCCCTGGAATCATCCAGCGTGTGAAACAGCTTATTTGATGTCACAAGCGGCTCAACGCTCCTGCTGTGGGCACCCGGGAAAAGAAGCACAAATCCACTCTCATACGGCACTATATCAAAGTATTTGAGCATGCCTGTCGATGGTGCCATAAATCCGTAGAAATAATCCACCACACCATCCAGCTCATAGAGATTGACTCTGGAGCTTCTCCTGTAGTGCAATAACCTCTCCTTATCATGCAGCCCTTTTTCCTTGAAAAGCTGCTCCGCATACTGTGTTTTTGCACTGTGCTTGGTGATTGGGAGATCTTTTTCCACAAATGAGTACATGCTGCATACTATCATGTCGATATCGTGCTCTGTCACGCTTTTCTCACTGTTTTCTCTGCTGCCTTGGTCTGTATCTTCATTATATTTTTCCTGTTGGCTGTCCGCACACTCCACTGCTTTCTCAAGCTGACAATAATAGCCTTCTCCGAGCGAATGCATCACATGAAGCTGTGTCATGCTGCCATATACATCGTATATAGCCCTCTGCAAAAGCAGCACAACACTTCTTCTGTATGTACGCCTGCCATCCCTGTCAGCTGTCGTCACAAAGCTAAGCTCACAGTCACTTTTTATTTTCTTATTCAGTTCACGAAGCCTGCCGTTTACAATTCCAAGGATTATGTCATCCTCATAATAATCCTTGAATCTGTCTGCTACGGCTTCTAAAGTATCACTTTCTGATGCTGTCACTGCCATGACCTGTCCATCCGGCAAGGTCACCTTCACACTATATTCCTGCATTTCTTATTGCCCCCATAGTCGAATATGCTGCCTCATTGTATGCCATCATCTCGTTTATCTGCTCGATTCTGTCCATGATGGAATCACTCATCTCCTGTGTCCTTAGCTGCTGCATGATGGCAGCCAGCTTGTGGTGTTCCCTGACAAGGAACTTCCGAAGCACCGGATTACCGTTTTTGATAAGTACCGGTCCGTACAAATCGCATACAGTAACCGTCGTCTCGTCCATATTGTCCCATGCGGAATTGTCCGCACACGGCACACATCTGAACATCGGATAGTATTTTCCGTCCTCCAAAATCATATCCTCATCAACTATCTTATAGCCTGTGTTCCTTACATATTCACGGACTTTGCTCACTTCCGACTGTGGTTGCAGAATCAGCTCCTTTGCCGACCTGCACACCGTCTCCCCTGCGGTTAAAATGTGAATAACAAGCTCTCCTCCCATTCCTGCTATGACAATAGAGTCAACCTCTCCATCGTGTATCGCTTCAAGCCCATTGGAAAGCCTTGTGGTAATCTGCTCTGTCAGACCGTTTGCCCTTATATGCTCATTGGCGCGCTCAAGCGGTCCCTTATTTATATCAACAGCAATTGCTTTCGGTATTATATTACCCTGCACCAGGGCAATAGGCACATAGCCATGGTCGGTTCCCACATCACACAGCGTGTAGCCGGCCGTGACCATTGATGCCACTGCCTTCATTCTTCTGGATAGCCTAATCATCTTACTCTAAGTAGTCCTTAAGCTTTCTACTTCTGCTTGGATGACGAAGCTTTCTTAGCGCCTTTGCCTCAATCTGGCGGATACGCTCACGAGTGACGTTGAACTCCTTACCTACTTCTTCAAGTGTTCTGGCTCTGCCGTCCTCTAAGCCAAAGCGGAGTGTGAGTACCTTCTGCTCTCTCTCTGTAAGAGTGCCAAGCACCTCCTCAAGCTGCTCCTTAAGGAGTGTGAATGCTGCCGCATCAGCAGGAACCGGTACATTATCATCCTTGATGAAATCACCAAGATGTGAATCCTCCTCCTCACCGATTGGAGTCTCAAGTGAAACAGGCTCCTGTGATATCTTGAGTATCTCACGCACACGCTCTACCGGCATGTTCATCTCCTTGGCAATTTCCTCCGGTGAAGGCTCTCTGCCAAGCTCCTGAAGGAGCTGTCTTGACACACGTATGAGCTTGTTGATTGTCTCAACCATATGCACAGGAATACGGATTGTTCTGGCCTGATCAGCTATGGCTCTTGTGATAGCCTGGCGAATCCACCATGTGGCATATGTAGAGAATTTGTAGCCCTTCTTGTAGTCGAACTTCTCAACTGCCTTGATAAGACCTAAGTTTCCCTCCTGAATCAGGTCAAGGAAAAGCATTCCTCTTCCCACATATCTCTTTGCGATGCTGACAACAAGACGCAGGTTTGCTTCTGCAAGACGCTTTTTGGCATCTGCTCCCTTGTCCACATCCCTCTGCAGTGTCTTTATTTCTTCCTTTATCTCAGCCTTTTCCTCTTCCGATGCACCATCAAGGCGGCCCTTTAGTACATTAATCTTCTCGGTTGCTACCGCTCCGTCCTCCATATTCTGGGCGAGCTCAATCTCCTCATCTGCTGAGAGAAGAGGTACCTTACCTATTTCCTTAAGATACATACGGACAGGATCCTCGACGCTGACTCCCTCCGGTACTGAGAGATCAATCTTTTCAACCTCTACCTCGTCCTCATCATCGAGTATGATATCATCATCCACGTCATCATCATTGCTGATTTTAAGCACATCTATGCCGTTTTGCTCGAGATAATCAATTACCATCTCAAACTTCTCCGGATCCAGATTTAAGTCCTTGAAAAAATCTGCAATTTCCTGATATTCGAGCATATTCTTTTTCTTTTTTCCAAGCTCAAGAATCTCAATAAGCTTCTGCTGGAAATTCAGTTTCTGCTCCTGCTCCTGTGCCATGTCTTTTTGTTCCTTTTTCTTTGCCATTTTATTTTCCTCTTTATTCTGGTATTTTTTGCAATTCTTCGAGTGCACGCTTATCCTCAATAATCCTCATCATGCCCTCCATATCTGTAGGTGCCAGATGCTTTGAACGGTAGTCTATGCTGTTTTGCTTGATACGGACAACGGTTTCCCTGAGTGCGGTTGCCTTGTCATTTTTGCCCTCCACCTGATGGATTGTGGCATTGAAAAGCCCTGCCACCTCGCGCTGTTCGTCCTCATCGGTAAACATGCTTACTATCCTGGCCGGATTTACTGTATGCGTGGTCTCGTACTGTGAAAAAACCTCCTTAGCCACCTTGTGGTACAGCTCTTCGGTAAAGTCATCTGCACTGATACGCCCCTTTATCCTGTCAAAAAGTGAATTATCCTCTATGAGCCATGTGAGGAGAAGCTTCTGCGACTGCTTCATGCCATCCTCCTTTTTATTTTTCTCATTGATTCCACTTTTAAGCTTTGTCTGGGGCTTTACGATACCGCCCTTCATTGCCATACTGTTTACGAGCTTTCTTAAGTCGTCGTATGGTATGCTGTACTCTCTGGACACTGCCTGCGTATAGTTTGTCCGCTCAAGCTCCTCGGTAAAACCAAGCAGCTTCTTTGCGATTTCATTATAAAATGCGGTTTTTGACTCGGGATCATCCATATCATAGCCTGCCTGCATGATCCGTATCTGAAACATAAAGCTGTTTTCAGCCTTTTTGATACGCTCCTCATACTCCTGTGCGCCAAGCGCCTTGATAAACTCATCCGGGTCCTTGTACGGCCGCATGTTAATGACCTTTGTTGTGATGCCTACCTCCTTGAGTATCGGAATCGCACGCAGCGCTGCCTTTACCCCGGCGCCATCACTGTCATATGTCAGATACACCTCATTGGTGTATCTCTTTAATAGTGAGGCATGTCCGCTCGTGAGCGCCGTGCCAAGCGACGCCACCGCATTGTCAAAGCCCGCCTGATGCAGTGCTATGACATCCATGTAGCCCTCACACAAAAGGAGCTGGTTCTTCCTCGTGCTCCTTGCTATATTAAGTCCGTAAAGATTACGACTCTTATCAAATATCTTTGTCTCCGGAGAGTTTAAATACTTTGGCTCTCCGTCCCCCATCACTCGGCCTCCAAAGCCTATGACGCGGTTGTGCACATCCATAATCGGAAACATCGCACGATTCCAGAACTTATCGTGCCCGCCTCTGACCTCATCTATCGTCACAAGACCTGTCTCCTTAAGTATCTCATCATCATAGCCCTTGCTGCGCAGATACTTGTACAGATCATCACTGTACTGGTCCGAGTAACCAAGCCCGAACTTCTGCATTGTCTCATCGGACAGCTCTCTCTTTTTGAAATACTCATGCGCCCTTTGTCCTCTCGGTCCACGAAGCAGCATATAAAAATACTTTGCAGCCTCTTTATTTATCTCAAGCAGCTGCGTGCGCCTGTCTGCTTCCCTCCTTTGTGCTGAGGTCATCTCCTGCTTGGGAAGCTCAATTCCCACACGGTCTGCAAGCTCCTGCATGGCCTCAGGGAAGGTAAAGTTCTCATACTGCATGAGAAATGTAAATACATTGCCTCCGGCTCCACAGCCGAAGCAATAGTACATCTGCTTATTCGGTGAGACGGAAAAGGATCCCGTCTTTTCATTATGGAATGGGCATAATCCAAAATAGGTACTTCCCTTTTTCTGAAGATGCACGTAGCTTCCTATAACATCGACTATGTCATTTCGCGAACGTACCTCCTCTATAAGCTCATCAGAGTAGTACGGCATTTTATCATCCCCTTACTGTTCATCTTTGTTGTCTCCCGGCGAGCGCGTTTTTTACAGAATTATAAATAATCTCAGTAACCATCGATTTCCCAGGCTACCGGTACGAAATACTCGTGGAACTTCGTGGTGGCATACTGGTCTGTCATGCCTGATATATAGTCGCATATGATGCGCCCCTTGTCATCCCCCTGCCCTAGCATGGCGAGGTATTTCTGCGGCAGCTCCTCTATATGCTCCATATAATAGAAGTAAAGCTGCTTGAGCATCGCCTTGGCCTTTTTCTCCTCGCTTTTTGCGACTGGATTGTTATAGAGGTTTGCGAACATGAATTTCCGCAAATCCTGCATTGCCTGCGCGGACTCTTTTGACATGCATATATCGTCCTTTCCCATGCTGTTTGTGATGATATTGTGCACCATATGATTGAGCCTGGCCTTGGTGCTGTGTCCAAGCGTGTTTCTTATCTCAAGCGGTATATCATCCTCGCACAGAAGCTGTGCGCGGATTGCATCATCAAAGTCTGAATTTATGTAGGCTATCTTGTCTGAAAGCCTGACTATTTTGCCCTCTAAGGTGTGTGGCATGAGCGAGGTCTGGTGATTTAGCATACCATCTCTGACCTCCCATGTCAGATTGAGTCCTGCTCCGTCCTTTTCGAGCTTCTCCACTATACGCACACTCTGCTCATTATGCTTAAAGCCACCCTCGTATATCTCATTGAGGATGCGCTCACCCGCATGTCCAAACGGCGTATGCCCCAGGTCGTGTCCCAGCGCTATAGCCTCCACCAGATCCTCATTCAGTCTCAGTGCCTTGGCTATTGTCCTGGCATTCTGCGACACCTCAAGCGTATGCGACATACGTGTGCGGTAATGGTCGCCCTTTGGCGTAAGAAACACCTGTGTCTTATTTTTCAGACGCCTGAATGCCTTGCTATGCAGTATCCGGTCCCTGTCCCGCTGAAAAACAGGCCTGATATCGCACTGCGGCTCATCATAGTCCCTGCCTCTTGAGTTGATGCTCAGGCATGCGAACGGACTAAGTATTTCCTGCTCACGTTTTTCTATCTGCTCGCGAATAGTCATTTATCTGCCTCCCCGCTGTCACAGTCGTTATGTTCTGCTGCTATTCACACACAAATGTAACAAATAGCGTTACATTCCACTAATAGTGCTCTACACTAATTATGCTCTACACTAGTTATTATTCGACGTGATTTTTAAAAATCCTTTTTTTATTTCTTTTTACTTTAATTTTCTTTCGGCAAAATTAAATGCTATATCAATTACCGCCGAGCACATGGCGCAGCATCTGAAGCTGTCCGCCTGTGATTTCATTGTCGTAGCTGCCATAGTAAAATTTATCGTCTTTTGCCAGTATGCAGCCCACCCAGGTGCCCACATGACTGTCACTCTCTATGGCATCCTTCATGGATTTGTAACCCTCTATTGTAAAATAGGCATCATAGCCCTTGAAGTCTGCCGGATTTATTTTCACTGCACCAAAGGTATCCTCAAGACTTTTTATGAAATCCTCATCGCACTCCGTATAGCCTGTGACATCCTTGCTGTAGCGCGACTCTGACTGCCACTCCTCATCCCACATGAGAAAAACGCTGCAGTCCTTCCATGAATTGCTTTTTTCAACTACAGACAGCTTCTTGTATGAATTTGATGCGTTGCCCGCCATCTGTAAATATGTATCGTCACCGTTCTTATTCATATATAAGAGGTTTGATGCTGCAACCTCATAGTACCTGCTGCTATAGTCCTGATCCTTGTATACAATATAGCCAAGCGGACTGCCAGTCCCTGCATAGTCAAGCTCTATGGTTATCGGAATATACACCTGACTGTCATAAACCATAGGCCCAAGCCTGTCATCATTTGTGATACAGCTTGCGACCTTTTCATACTCAGCCGGCTCGTTTGAAGGCGACATGAAATATGTGTAAACAACAATAATTGCAATGACAACGACCGGCACAATGACTATTACAGCTTTTAATGTTTTCCTTCGAACCCTGCGTCTGTGAATGCGCACTTTCCTGTCTGCATGCTCATCGCAATACCTGTATTTCACCAGTCTGTATACAACGAAAAGCTCCAGCACAAGCAAAAGCACAGCAAAGGCCATCATACAGCCGGCCTGCCACATCACCTTGTGATTGACAAATTTCTTATCTATAAACCTAAGCGGTATGAGTATTATCGTCCAAAAAAGCACATTTCCCAACACATACCGTGCATATATTTTCCTGCTTTTTATTACGGTAAGCGGAAAAAGTGAAACAATCACTGTCAGCATGAGCACAATTGCAAAAAAATATCCCCATATCTCTGACAGGGTTGAGCCGTACAGTGCCTTGAAATACTGCGCCGGACCAAGCTTTTTGATATTTCCCCAACCTGAGTATTTTGAGATAAAGAGCACTACCGTGCCGATAAACCATGTCAGTATATAGATGCCCATGTAGCATGCCATATTTTTCCTTGCAAAGCTGCCATATCTCATAACGGAATATGACACAAGCGCCCCTGCAAGCACAGGAAATCCGCCCACTCTGCCAATCAAAAGATTTACATACTCCATAACAGCAAAGGACAAAACAAACATACATATTACATTAATATAAGATAGATTCAATCTCTTCACGCTGCAATCCCATCTCCAATATAATAATCAAATTCCTGTGACAGCTGTCCCCCTCAGTGTGGCAGGCAACGGTTACAGACCATTAATAGCCAATAGGCTTTCAAAATTATCTGCACAAAATAAAATAGGAAGCCGTTCACCGACTTCCCTGTTAATGCAGGAGATGGGACTTGAACCCACACGATATTGCTACCACAGGCACCTGAAGCCTGCGCGTCTGCCAATTCCGCCACTCCTGCGAACAAGCATTATTCTACCAAAAAGTTTAGAATAATGCAAGCATAAATTTAAAAAACTATACGAAATGTACGAAAAACTATAAATCTGTTACTACACCAGCTTTGATATATCTAAAACCAGTGCATCAACCTCCTCCTGTTTTGTGGCCCAGCTGGTGCAGAATCGCACTACAGTGCCCTCCTTCTCTCTTTCCATCTCTTCAAAATAGTACTTCTCGGCAAGTGTCTTCTTCTGCTCATCCGATAAAATCACAAACTGCTGATTTGTAAAGCTCTCAACCCAAAACGGTACCTTTTTCTGTTCAAATGCCTCTTTAATCTGCATGGCAAGCTCATCAGCACGCTTTGTCTTTTCAAAATAATCGCCATTCTCAAGCATAGTGGCAAACTGTAAGCCCATCAGCCAGCCCTTTGCAAGCACTGCACCGTTTTGCTTCATATAAGCCTTAAATCGATACTTGATATCCTCAGCATTTATAACCAGCGCTTCGCCAAAGAGCGCACCACACTTTGTGCCACCGATATAAAAAACATCCGAAAGCATGGCAAAATCACAAAGTGTAAGGTCATTTTTATCTGAGCCCAGTCCATAACCCATTCTCGCGCCATCAACAAACAGGTACATGCCGTATTTCTTGCAGACAGCACTGATATCGCAAAGCTCTCTTTTCGTGTATAGAGTACCCTGCTCAGTCGGAAATGAAATATAAACCATCTTTGGCTCCGTCAGATACTCAGGCTTTGCATTGTCATAATACTCTGCGGCACACGCCTCAATCTGCGCAGCACTGATTTTACCATCCGTGTTAGGAAGCGCAAGAATCTTATGACCTGTATTCTCAATAGAAGCTGCCTCGTGGCAATTGATATGTCCCGTATCCGCTGCAATCACGCTCTGCACCGGTGAAAGCGCCGCCGCAACCACAACATAATTGGCCTGTGTCGCACCCGGAATAAATTTAATCATGGAATCATCTCTGCCAATAAGCCCCTTAATAATCTGCTCAGCCTTATCGCACCACTCATCCTCACCATATCCCGGATAGCTGGTTGTATTTGTATCCGCCAGTGCCTTCAAAATGCAATCAAATGCACCGCGGTTGTAATCGTTATTAAATCTAATCATAAAAATATTTCCTTTCCTGTCTTATCAATCAATATAGGGCGCCTGCCCCGCAACAACCGAAGCCTTGCGGAAGATGGGGCGCAAGACATCCGGGGGATGTCTGCTCTGCGCCGACCGAAGCGGAGCGGAGACCGCAAGACGTCCGGGGGACGTCTGTTCTGCAACGACCGAAGCGGAGCGGAGACCTTGGACCCATGGGGACAAGGTCCGCTTCCGCTTCTAAAATTAAAAAGGGCTAAGCCCTAAGGCTTAACCCTTTTTAGTTTTATAATGCGGAAGATGGGACTTGAACCCACACGATTGCAATAATCACAAGATCCTTAGTCTTGCTCGTCTGCCAGTTCCGACACTTCCGCATATATTTGATTTTCTGTCGCTTGTCTCACGCGACTTTGATATAATATCAAATCAAACCAAATATGTCAACACTTAATTTCTATTTTTACATATATTTTTCTTTTATTATGCATTTAAGCTAGTCCAGCCCCGCCTTTATCCGGTCCTGTATATTGACCAGACACTGTAGGAGAACAGGAATATCCTCAATTCAGTGGTTCTTGTTCATGTATTCAAGCTCCATCACGTAGTTCTTGCCTTCTATATTGTAATACCTTGATATGACCTGGTACGAATCAGTGCCCGAAAACTCTATCTTGACACGCTGCCTTTTATCTTTTATGGTCTTGGCCGTGATACAGTTCGTGCACAGTTTATTTCTCTTCCAAAATGAATAGCATGGGCTTTTTTCTATATCTTCTTCGTGCATGTTACATCTTCTTCGTCAGATATATTTCTCCTCGAAGCTTTCTATGCACATCGGCTTGTCAAAGAAATATCCTTGTATGTAATCTATTCCCATCTTTTTAATTATAGCATATTGTCTGTCAGTCTCAACCCCTTCCACGCAGACATGTACTCCTATTGTGTTGGCAAGCTCTGTAACCATCTTGACAAATGCATCAGAAAAATCATCCTCCCCAAGATGCTCAATGAAGCATTTATCTATTTTAATGATATCAAGAGGCATCTCCCTGATATGGTTGAGTGATGAATATCCTGTACCAAAATCATCCAGTGCAACCTTAACACCAAGCGCCTTTATCTCACTGAGTATCCGCTTCATGCGCACCATGTCATTGATTGCCAGACTCTCTGTCACCTCAAGACACAGATTTCCCGGTTCTATGCCCACCTCATCAATTATGCCTTTGATTTTCTTGACTATGTCATTCTGCAGCAGCTGCACCACAGACAGATTTACGTTGACCTTGTAGTCAGGATGTCCCATGTCATTCCAGTACCTGCAGTGCTTCGCCGCCTCTCTTAATACATGCTCCCCGATCGGGTTTATAAGCCCAAGATACTCAGCAAGCGGTATAAAGTCAACCGGATTTATAAAGCCCATGGTTGCTGAATTCCATCTGACAAGAGCCTCTGCACCTGCACAGACATCCTCCCCCTTCACGTTTATAATCGGCTGAAAGTACACGGTGAACTCATCGCACTCATTCATTGTGGCTTTTCTCATGTACTTTTCCAGGTCAAGACGCTTTGTGCTTGTGCCATCAATACCCTCGTTGTAGAACTCTATACGGTTTTTTCCTTCTTTCTTAGCATTGAAAAGAGCTATATCAGCTCTTCTTATGACATCCTCCACAGTGCTTGCATCTGTCGGGAAAAATGCCACTCCGGCACTTATTGTACAGTAATAGTCCTCTCCCTTCAAGAACCACGGTCTGACAAATATCTGCTGTATATCATTAATGATACTCTCCAGCCTGTCAACAGAGCTGCCTGTCACTATGACGATAAACTCATCGCCACCCATCCTGTAGCAGTGGTTCTCAATTCCCTTCACCTGTGTCAGGCTGTTCGATATAGCTTTTAAAAGCACATCTCCGTACTGATGGCCAAGCCCGTCATTTATATGCTTGAAATCATCCAGATCTATATAAATCATCGCACCTCTGGTGTCGTTTTTCACTGAATCATCTATAAACTTAGCCAGATCCTGCTCACATCTCATCCTGTTATATAGCCCTGTCAGGAAATCATTATTGGCCTGGTTCTCAATACGCTGCTGATAACGCTTTTTCTGTGTGATGTCATACAGTGTAACAAGCTGCACCTTGCGGCCATCCACCCACGCTATGCCTGTGCGATGAATATCAAACCACTTGTCCTCCTCCGTCACGTAGACCTCTGTAAAGCTCCGGCTCTCTGCAGTATGGGAAAAAATATATTTTTCCAGCTTGTTCTGTTCGATTATATTTGAAAGCAGCTGCTTACAGTAATTATTCATGTAAAGTATCTCTGACTTAGACATATCAGCCACGTATATACCGCAGCCGGAGTTTTCCAGTATCGCTTCGAGCGAAGCATAGGAGCCTGCAAGCGAGTTGGTTGTTATCTTTTTTGTGAGAATACTTTGAATGACGCGCTTCGTATCATTTAAAAACTTCACATCATATTTTTCCCAGCTTCTGTCATCCTTCTCATCAAAAAAGCACACATACATCTGAGTCCTGTTATCTATATTTACAGGCTGGAATATGGCTGCCCTCATAGCCTGCTTCTCCATGAAAAGGCGGAATTTCTCCGGCATCACAGAGTCTGATGATATAATGTAAGGCTTTCCGGTGAAAAAAGGCACCTCGGTAATTGATATTGTATCAAACGGCTTTCTGCCATAGCTTACAATCACATCCAAATGCATGCCGTCCACGTTTTTGCGGATGATAAAAGCACCGGTAAGCTTTATGGTAGTAACTGCACTCTCCAGTGCTTTTTGAGCCATATCAGTAAAGCTTCCATCCATCTCAAGCAGTTTTATAACAGAATTGATAGCCTCAAGCATATGAAACTGTTTCTTGATTTCCTCATCTGACTTCCTGATAAGCGAAAGTGCCTCATTCGCAGCATCCTCATCTCTCTTTGTGATCAAAAGCTGTCTGGTCATAGTTTCCAGGAACTCAATTGTTCTGTTAAGACGCGCTTCACTGGTAATAATTATGCCATCAGGAAGCAGGTTTCTCTCATCATTAGACATCTGCTCATCAATTACCGCAGCTATAATCCAATATATATCGTGGGTATTGTCCACTCTTACAATCAGACCATACAGCCTGATATAGTCCTTATCCAGAGGTTCATCTATGAGATTCTCAACCCTGCAGTCCGACAGTCTCAAAAGAAGGTTTTCGTATTTTTCCTCACCAATAAAGGTAAGCATACTCTTCCATTTATCGTTACATTGACACACCTCTGTCATGACTCCATCCTTTTTTGTCAGACACGACAAATATATTCCGTTGACCATGCAGAAATAATCCTGTATTTTTTGAAAAAGCTTGGAATCTGACATATTTTCCTCCTAAAAACTCACGCAAATCAATCCTCATATCTGATAACAAACAAATAAAAGTCATTCTTATCGAGAATACATGTCTCCTGAAGCAGACGGTATTCGACACGCAGCCTGATTTGTTTCTTCACAAACCCAATCTCATTTGAATACATGACTATGATTCCGCCGGATACCAGATGCTCTGCGGCCTTGTCGAAAAACCTCTCGTAAAAAAGCTCCATCTCCGCCTTGGTCTGTCGGTTACGAACCGGCATATCCGTAATCAGCTCATCAAATTTGTAGTCATGTCTGAAATCAAAGAAATCCCTGTGTATAAAATTAATTCTTGTTTTGGCAAACGCAGCATTCTCTCTGCCCATAGTGATTGCATCTCCATAGGTATCTGTAGCATATATCTCGCGTGCCGGAACTAAATGTGCGCGCTCTATAAGCAGTGTACCAACTCCGCAGAACGGATCCATGATTTGTGCCGTTTCCTTAAGATACGGCTTTGCAAGTGAAACAATAAGTGCCGCTTGTGACGGATGCATCGACGTAGGAAGCACATTCTTTCTGTATGCAAATCTATTATCCTGTATAGAACATAATCTCATGCAGACAAAATAATTGTCATTTTTTGTCGGTATGAGCTTAATCACCACGTCGTAATCATTTGGCGAATTGATCATCCTGCCCGCAAAATGCATATCGATAGCTTTCGCAAGCCTGCTCTGGTACGCCGCATCTGCCGTGCTCTCAATACGATAGTAAAACGGACCACCCTCTAGGTGCATGCGTCTTAATATATCATACATATCTGACTCTGCAAGAAGTCCGGCTGCTTTCTGTGCATCCTTTGGCAGAAGCGATGCTGCATGTATGGTAAAGTACATTTTTCTGAATGTGCGCACCTGCATGATAAGAGGTATATTGTCAGTCTTTACAAGCACTCCAAGCGGATGCAGCTTTGTATCCTTAACCGGTATCTGACGTCGTACCACCTCTCTGTGAAGGCGGTTTGTCATCAGAAGCAGCTCAGCCTTTACTCCCTCGAGCACAGGTGTATGGTGCTTTATCCCATTATATTTAATCAGGATTTTATTTATCTCGTTTAATTCTTCCTCAATATGCTTCCTATTTTCAGCTGTGACCGTCATATGCTCAAGCTCTTTTGCACGTTCCATAAGCTGTGGCAAGAGCTCTTTGCAGTCCAGCTGTGACAGCGCCGCCAGATATGAGCCCTTTACAAAGCGCATCTGTTCAGCCTCGTATGCTTTAAAAACCTCATCAGAAAGCTGTGACATATGAAGATCTCCTATCAGAAGCGCTGCGTTCTTTCTGGTTTTTGCATCTTCTGCTCCCATAAACGACACAAGCAGCTCATCTTCTCCTGCAAGCAGCTTTAGAGCCTCTGCTAATGCATTTTCATCTTTAATCTCCTGTCTGAGGCTGCTCAGATTCTGACGTACATTCTCTTTTTTTAACAGATTTCCGATAATTTCCTTCATTTTTTAAATCATCCTTTAATTTATTGTATATTGTCAGTTTTGGCTTGCCTCTTCCTTTGGCACACCATTTTCTTCGATGTATGTATCCAGATCCTTGTGAAACTGCTCCCACGCATCCTCATGCTCCACGAAATATAGCGGACACTTCTTGCCTGTCACATCGTAGTGCCTTATTACATCATCAGCACTCAGATCATACCGCCCCATAAGCCATGTGGTGAGCTCTATGAGCGACTGGTATGTGCTGTCGTTGAACTTTCCTGTCTCATCCTCTATACAGCACTCTATCGATATTGTGTCACTGTTTCTGTTATTAGATGCATACGATATCTCATTGCAAGGTATGCACTGCACTATCTCACCCTCTAATCCTATAACAAAGTGTGAGCTTGCTTTGGTCTTTTTGGTCTCTGCCAGGCCATTGAAATAGTCTCTGTTTTGTCTGGCTGACGTACCCGGATTTGCTGTATAATGGACAACTATGCCGTTTACCTTCTCAAGTGCCTTCTGTGGTCTGGAATACGGATTGGGTGTCAGCAACTGTACATCAAGCTTTGGCTGTATAGGATTGTAAAGAGTACTGGTCACCTCTGCCTTTACTTCTTCCTGCTTTGCCTTTTTGCCCCTTAAAGCTCCCACAATGATTATCGTTGCAATTATAAGTATTATCATGCCTATAACAATGCCATTGCCAATAAGCTGCTTTCTTCTAACCTGGGCGCGGTGTCTCTTTCTATATTCTTCGCGCTTTCTCTGTCTTATCTTTTCATACTCGTCCATTTAATTATCCCCGGTTATCTCTTTTGTTTGCTTTTATATATCTATTCCAAGCTTTTATAAACATTTGCATACATATAAGAGTATATTAGCACAAATCGTCTTGTTATGCCACATAAAATAATACAAAAGCACCAGATATTACGACGTAACATAATACCCGGTGCTTTATTATAAATGTATATTCTTATTATTAATCACACTTAATCTCGTGAACCCATCCATCCGGTCCATCAATATGGCCCATCTGAATGCCTGTAAGTGTGTCACGAAGCTTCTTTGTGACAGGTCCCATCTCATCCATACCGCTTGGGAAGCAGATTTCCTTGCCGTGGTCTACAATCTTTCCTACCGGTGAGATTACTGCTGCTGTTCCGCAAAGTCCACACTCAGCAAAATCCTTTACCTCATCAAAGAGCACCTCTCTGTGCTCAACCTTGAGTCCTAAGTACTTCTCTGCAACTACCATCAGTGAACGGCGTGTGATTGATGGCAGGATGCTGTCTGATTTAGGTGTAACAAATGTGCCATCCTTTGTGATAAAGATGAAGTTTGCACCACCTGTCTCCTCTACCTTTGTACGTGTTGCAGGATCGAGGTACATATTCTCTGCAAAGCCCTGTGCATGTGCATCTACAATGGCATGAAGACTCATTGCATAGTTGAGTCCTGCCTTGATATGTCCTGTTCCGTGAGGTGCTGCTCTATCAAAGTCTGATACACGGATTGTGATTGGCTTTGCGCCACCCTTGAAGTATGGTCCTACAGGTGTTACAAGGATTCTGAACTGATACTCATCAGCCGGCTTAACACCGATTACTGCATTTGTTCCCATAATGTATGGTCTGATATAGAGTGTAGCACCTGAGCCGTATGGTGGAACCCATGCAGCATTTGCCTTTACTACTTCCTCAACTGCCTTTACAAATCTATCCTCCGGGAATACAGGCATCTCAAGTCTCTCACATGAATCCTTAAGACGCTGTGCGTTTAAGTCAGGTCTGAAGCAGACAATTCTGCCATCCTCTGTTGTGTATGCCTTAAGTCCCTCGAAGCATGTCTGTGCATACTGGAATACTCCCGCACACTCATTAAGTGTCACTGTATGATCCTTTGTGAGCTGTCCATCGTCCCACTTTCCATCTTTATAATTAGAAACATAGCTGTAATCTGTTTCCTGGTAGCCAAAACTAAGGTTTGACCAATCGATATCCTTCTTTTCCATCTTTATATCCTCCGTTTCTTTACGGATCCGATATAACCTAGCGTTATCATATATCGGGTCTACTATCATTTATGCTCATTCTAGTACAATAGAAAAAAAATGTCTAGTACTATTTTTTTATAATAACCATAACTTAAGTTTCTATATAGCTTTTTTTACTATAAGATAAGGCCTGACTTTTTCTTACTTTTTTCAATAGCGGTATTAAGCTTTCCAAACGGACGTCCAAGCAACAGTCCGATCACAAGCGATATTGCTATAAATATAAGAAGAATCGCAAGATCCTTGCAATAATCAAAGCGGTACATGCCTCCCACGCACTCTCTTAGGGCATTCATGGCATAGTTAAACGGCATGAACTTATACAGTGCTCTGTACACCTGTGGCAGCACCTCAACCGGGAATGTGCCACCTGCGCCTGCCACCTGAATGACCATAATGACTACTGCTACAGCCTGTCCCACATTGCCCAAGGCTGCTGTGAGTGAGTACATAAGAAGCGTGAATACAAAGCTTGTCAGTGCGCTTGCACACCAGAAAAGGAACGGATGCCTGCACTGTATTCCGACAAAGAACAAATCACCGAGCACTGTCACAAGTGTCTGAAGCTGGCCTATCACAAAAAATGTGATATATCTGCCAAAAAACTTATGTACGCTGTTTACTTTGCCAAGTGATTTTATATCGTCAGTGTCCTTTACCTTTGTTTTCACAAGTGCAACAGTTATAAGACCTCCCACCCACAGAGCCAGCACTGTGTAAAACGGTGCCATGGCTGAGCCATATGTGGATATCTCATATATCTTCTGCTCATCCATAGACAACGGTGATGTCACAAACTGCGCAATCAGTGTCGGATCTGTCTGAAGCAGCTTTACAATCTCATTAAACTGCTCATCATTTGATAAATTATCAAATCCTGATATAACATTCTTCAAACCATCTCTGATCTGCTGTACATACTGTCTGGTATTTACGATATCTGCATTTCCTGATTTAAGTACTGTTGAATAATCATCGAGTGCTTTTTGTATATCCGGGAAGCTGTTGTCCAGAGAACCAAGCATGGACTGTGTCTCAATAAGTGCATATTCTATATCATATACCGCTCCTGTGAGATTCGGTGACACGCTGTGGTCAAATGTATTTTTAAGTGTATCTATTGCAGACTTGGCACTTGACACATCCGCTTTTATTGATTCCTTAAGAAGCTTTAGCTTATCTGCCGTCAATTCAGTATCAGACTTAAGGTCTTTTATCTGTGTTTTAATGCTTTGGATATTATTTCTGACAGCCTCTATCTGTGAACTATCCACTCCATTTAAGCCTTGAATGGCGGAAAGCGTATTCTCTGCAAGCTGTTCTACCGTATCAAAGCCGGACACGGAAACAGATATGTCCGCAGTATCGGCATCAGCTACTCCCGATGCATTTAAGAGCTGTATAGAGTTTTCCAGCACATTAAGCTGGCTGTTTATGTTTGATAAGCTTATGTCGACCATCTGTGTGATGGTTTGTGCAGTCTGCGCTCCCGAGAGCACCGATGACTGCATGCCGCTTACCGATGACTGTCCCCCGTCAATCAGCCCCTGCACACTCGGAAGCAGTGACTGTGTCGAGCCTATCAGGCTGTCTGCTGAATCCGTGAGCATGGCAAATGTATCGAGCATGCCTGCATATGTAGAAAGAGTCGTATCCATATCCTTTAGCTTGTCAACAACCGTTCCGGCCAGGTTATCGCCTGATTTGCCGTCTCCCACTATGAGCTCTCCCGACTTTGACGCTATCTCCGTAATCGTACTTACCATTGAAGAGTTTACAGACTGCTGCACCGTGGTCTTGACCTTTGAGGTTATCTTTGTTGCTATGGCATTTTTCTTGCTGTTTTCATAGTATTCTATCTGCGGATTGACCAGCTCACCGCTTAAGAAGCTAAGCATAGCAGCTGAAAAATCCTTCGGCACAATAAAGGCTGCATAGCACTTTCCACTATAAACATACTCCAGTGCCTCTTTACTGCTATCTGTAAAAATCCAGCCAATTGCATCATTTTGCTTCAGTCCCTTTATGACACTGTCTCCCATACATAGCTTTAAATCACCGACGCTCATCCCCTCATCCTCAGAATATACTGCTATGTGCATCTGTGATGTAGCTTTCTCTCCGTAAGGATCCCAGTTGGACATAATATTAAACCATGCGTACAAAGCCGGGATGATACAGAGTCCCATAATAATGACTATGGCAACCACATTTGTGGATATGCGTTTCAGGTCAGCCAGATATATTTGAAATATTTTTTTCATTGCTCGGCATCCTCCCCTTTGCTTTGCTGCATCGTATCAAATCTCTGCTCCACTCTTTCGGCTATTTCCTGCACCCTGTCATCAATCTGCACGACAGGACTCACGCTCATACACTGCGCATCCCTGCCGCTTATCTCATTCATCTTCTCCTGCAGCTTATAGTCCACATACTCAACTCCGATTAAATACACTGCGATAGCAAACAGACTCACTATCCACAGCACAAGAAAAATGAGTTTTGAACTGTCCGGCACAATCATCAGCAGCACAAGAAAAAAGAGTGGAATGATGTATATGCATCTTAATCCTATTTTTATCCGCTTTTGATTCTGCTCGTGGATGGTTTTTTCATATCCGACCAGCTTATTGTACATCTCGCGCAGTCTCTTATCATCGGATAGTGGCTGCTCATTCACATTATTATTTGCATTGTTATTCATATCATTATCCATATTGGAATCTTTATTATTGTTTCTACCTGTATCCTGCATACTTTCCTTCCCGCTTTATAGCTTACGGCACATCAGAAGTACCATATTAATATGCCAATTATTGATTTATTAATTGTACATTTAACTATAGCATCTCAGTATCTTCCATACGCTTCTCTATAAAATGATTGAGTCTGATAAACGGCTTTCGTATCACAAGTCCTATCACCAAAGAGGCTGCGCCAAAAAGTAAAAGCGTGATATAACATTTTCCGAGTATGTTTTCGTACATACCTCCTATACACTCCCTCATCGCATTTATCGCATATGGGAATGGGAAGAAAATATACACTGCCCTGAAAAATGCCGGCAGCGCCTCTATCGGATATGTGCCGCCGCTTCCTGCAATCTGGAGTACCATGACAACCACCGCCAGTGCCTTTCCTATATCACCAAAGGATATGGTCAGAGAATATATGAGCAGTGAAAATGTAAGGCTTGTCACTGCGCCTGTCACAATAAATGACACCGGATGCACACACTGTATTTTAAGCAGGTATAAATCACCCAGCACAATGATAAAGGTCTGTACCTGTGACAGTAAAAAGAATGTCAGATATCTGCCAAAATAAAGCTGTGAAGGCTTTAGTTTCCCAAGCCCCTTGGCATCCGCGTGAACCTTTACCAGTGAAACAAGTATAGTCATGCCCACCCATATGGCAAGTGTGGTGTAAAAAGGTGCTACCCCGGAGCCATAATTGGCTATCTCGTAGATGTAATTATCTGATACCTGCACCGGCTCTGAAAAGAAGCTGCCAAGCTTTTCAGGATTCCCCGAAAGTAGATTCACTATGATATCAGCTTTTTCATCCTCAGAGGCTGCTTCAAGCTTGTCGAGTGTCGTATTTATCTTGTCAGATGCTGACTCTATGACTCCCTTAAGCTGTGTCATGCTCATATTGAGTGTATCAAGCGTACTGTCCACTCCGTCAAACACCTGCGCCATGGAGCCTGATGTCTGACTAAGATTGCCAAGTGTGGTCTGCATTGAATCAAGAACAGACGACATACTGCTTATCATGCCGTCCACCTGTGGCACTATCTGTGAGGTATATGTATCATTCACTGCTGACGCGGTCGATGAAAGAGCCGACATTACACTCTTAAGTGTTTCTGCAGAATTCTGTGTCTTCCCCGATAAATCCACAGACTGTGTGCTTTCTATCATGCTCTTTGTCTGTTCCTTGACAAGCTCTATATTGGAAATAAGTGTGCCGACATGGGTATCGTCCATATCCGGCTTTATTTTGTTGATTTTGTCCTCAAGAGTGTCAATATTACCTTTCAAAGCATCCGCTGACTGTTTAATATTTTGCACATCACTTTGAATAGTATTTACATCCTGCGACAGATTTGCATCTGAAATCTGCTTTGATATATCATCAATCGAGCTCTTCACCTTTGCTAATGCCGACGTGATATCTGCGCTAAAGCTGTCGAAGGATTGTCTGGTGGACTGCAGATCATTTTTACTCTCTTCAAGCCTGTCTGTGCCCTTTGCAAGCTTATCCTGTCCATCTTTGAGTGCTTCGCCCGTTTCTTTAGACACCTGTGATAATGCCTTATTTCCGTCAATAAACGTATCTATCATGGCATCGTACTGCGCAAGACTCTCAGATACCGCTTCAAGCTTACCGGTCATCTGCCCCACAGCATCCTTTTCCTTCATGTCATCGGATATTACGTTGGTCTCCTTAAATACCTGCTCTGCAAGCACCTTTATAAACTGCTTATTAATACTTGATTTAACAGCACTTGCTGCACTGTCCGTTATCTTTGTCGCAACAGCATTTTTCTTGTCGTTGAGATAGTAGGTAATCCTTGGATTTTCAATATTGTCAGCTACACCATGATACATGCTGTAGGTAAACTGCTCATCTATGACAAGTGCAGAATAATATCTGCCTGACTTAACACCCTCAACAGCCTTTTCCTCTGATTTAACAAATTTCCAGCCTATAGTATCCTTTTGCTTTAATGACTCTACCACACCATCGCCCATATTTACAGTTTCGCTGTCATTCTTCGTCCAGCCCTTGTCCAGATTGACTACTGCAATTGCTATATTTCCGGTGTTGCCATACGGATCCCAGTTGGCATAGATATTAAACCATGCATACAGCGCCGGCAGCACGCACAGTCCTATCACTATAATGAGTACAAGCACATTTCGGAATATGCCGCACATATCTCTTTTAAAAATTCTTAAAATATCAGCCATGAATCATCCTCTTATATCCGGTGTTTATATCCGGTGCTGTTTAAGCTCCCCAATAAAATACAATGAGCCAAATGCAACATTTTTCGTATCTCTTTTCAGGTGCTTTCTTATCTCATCAACTCCTGAAAGCTCTGTTGCCTCAACTCCCTCTTTTCTGATAAAATCAGCAAGGTGCGATGCCTGCAGTGCCCTGTCTGAATCCGGTGTCACTGTATAAAACTCCTCAGCAAGAGGTAAAATCTCACGTATCATGGCATCGTAGTCCTTATCAGCCATGACTCCCATGAAAAAGCAAAATTTCTCACCCGGATACATCTGCATGAGGCTCTCCCTAAGTGCATCAACTCCATTGCTGTTGTGTGCTCCGTCCACCAGCAGAAACGGCTCCTTTGATACTATCTCCATGCGTCCCGGCCACACAGCCTCTTCAAGTGCACTCTTTATCCTGTCATTCAGGTTTGTTTTCTCGCTCTTTGGCCCTGTCTTATCATATTGAATTTCGTATTCCGGCCCGCTATAGTGCTTTCCCAGCACATACCGCGCCGCAAGCTCTGCCGCTGCAGCATTCTCCCACTGAAATGTGCCACAAAGCCTCAGTGCGTAGCCGCTGCAGCGTGCTATATCGCTTTGCTCCACAGTAATTATCCGTGCATGCTTTTTTTGCGCTTCCTGCTCAATCACCTGCATGGCACGTTTATCCTGCTGTTCCACCACCACTGTGCTGTTTTCCTTTATGATACCGGCCTTCTCAGCCGCTATATCCGCTATATCACTGCCAAGGATAGCCATATGGTCATAGCCTATCTTTGTAATAACGGCACATTGCGGTGTGCCGATTGCATTTGTTGAGTCAAGTCTGCCTCCGAGCCCTGTCTCAATGACCATATAATCGCACTGCTGCTCCTCAAAGTACAAAAGAGCCATGGCAAGGCAGTAGTCAAACATCGTAAGTCCTATGCCAAAATCTATATCAAGCAGATAGTTTCCAAGCCGTGTGACATCCTCCTTAGCTATCATACGCCCATCAACCGTGATGCGCTCCTCAAAATCTACCAGATGCGGTGATACAAACGTGCCTGCCCTCATATGCTCTTTTTTTAATATACTAGAAAAAAAAGCGCACACCGAGCCCTTTCCATTGGTGCCTGCCACATGGATATACGGTATTATGCGCTTTTGCTTTCCTTTTTCTCTCAGCACCTTTATGACCTGTGCTGTCACCACCACTCCCGGCTCATTGCCGAAACGGCGTGTGTTTTCTATTTTGTTTAAAACCTGTGTGTAATCTAAATTTCCCATGCCATCATTATAATATATCCGGCCGATAAAATAAAGACCATATCCTTATACTGCTATAATAATGCCTCCGTCATTTGCATACATGCTTGAGATGCCGGCAGTATCCACAATGACAATCTTCTTAAATCTGGCAAGCTTCTCAAGGCATGCCTTCACATACTGTGCACGCTCCGGGCAGTTGCAGTGTGAAATTGCAAGAATCCTGTGCTCACAGTCCTTTGTGGCAGCCACAACATCCTCTACCATCTTGGCAAGTGCCCTCTTAATGCCTCTGGCCTGGCCAAGCTGCTGGATTGAACCCTCATCGGTTGAGCCCATGACAGGCTTTATATTTAAAGTGCTGGCCACAAAAGCCTTCAGGTTGCTTAATCGTCCTGCCTTTCTTAATGTATCAAGTGTCTCAAGCACAAAGAAGGTATTCATGGAAGAAATATACTCCTCGGTCTGCTTTACAACCTCATCAAATGAAAGTCCACTCTCTTCAAACTCCTGTACCTTCATGCCGATTAGTGTCTCGCCTATAGATGCTGAGCGGGAATTGAATACATAGATTTGCTTGCCACAGTCCTCATGCTCCTCGTTGTACAGATTGACTGCTAAAACAGCGCTGTTGTATGAGCCGCTGAGCTTGCCCGAAAGTGTGACAACATATACATGGTCAGCCTCTCCCTCAAAGGCCTGCATATATTCCTCAGGAGACGGGCATGACGACTTTGGTCCCTTTACACTCTCCTTTACTCTTCTTAAGAAATCATGCTGGTCAAAGCTCTCATCATCGCGGATTCTGTATCCGTCAACATCAAGCTCGAGTGCCACATTGCAAAAATGTCCATCCTTCTTAAGGCTATCTGTGAGCTCACCACAGCTATCTATTATAATCTTATACATATCTATTCCTCCTGCACTATATGATAATAAAAGTTTAAATTACTTTTTTAAAAGTTATTTCATTCCGTAACAAGTAGTTTTCATTACTACGTCATATTAACACGAAAACTAAACTTATGCAAGAGGTTTCTGTATTTATTTTCCCATAATGGTTATCTGCCCTTTAATGGTACCCGAAAAAGGCCGTCACACAGTCGCTTAAGGCTTTCATGTCGCGTACTCCCATAAGCTCACAGGCTGAGTGCATTGCAAGAATAGGTATACCTATATCCACAGTCTTTACCGGCAGAAGCGTACCTGCAATCGAGCCCAGTGTGCTGCCGCCACGGCTGTCCGAACGATTCACAAAACGCTGGTAAGGTATGCCCTTTTCATCACACAGCTGACAGAGAATGGCGATAGCCTGTGCATCCGTAGCATACGACTGCGAACACGCCTGCTTGATACAAAAGCCTTTACCCATGACAGGCTTATTTGTGATATCCATCTTTTCCTTTTTATTAGGATGAAGCGCATGAGCCACATCAACAGACAAAAGCATGGCATCATATATGCTCTCATCTATTTCATTTTCTGAAAGGTCCATATTTCTTAAAATACGCCTGAGCATATCGTGAAGCATTATAGAGGCAGCGCCCTGCTTACTGTTACTTCCAATCTCCTCATGGTCAAAAAGCGCTATGATGTTTATTCCATCAGCTCTGTTTCCATCCTCTATCGCATCAAGAAGAGCCCTGCAGGATGACTGGTTGTCGATTCTCGGTGATGAAATCATGGTGTCATTCACACCGACAAAGCAAGGCTCCTCCACACAAAATGTATTGAGCTCAAAGTCTATGATATCGCTCTTTTCCACAGACAGCTCTCTAGCCAGAAAACTAAGGAAATAATCCGTGGTCATTTCATCCTCAGGTATTGAATCAAGCACCGGCATCAGATCCACCTGATTATTTATCTCGACTCCCTTATTCACATCCCTGTTCATATGGATGGCAAGATTTGGAATAATCATGACAGGCTTTTTAGACCTATATAGCACCATACGCGGATTGAACACATCCTCACTCTTTATAGCCACGCGCCCTGCCACTCCGAGAGGTCTGTCAAACCATGTGTTTAAAATCGGTCCTCCATACACCTCTACATTGACCTGTGCATATGAGTTTGTCATAAAATCCGGATTTGGCTTTATGCGAAGATATGGATAGTCTGTGTGAGCTGCCGCTATTCGCACCATATCCTTTTTGTTGTAGCCGCTTCCTACAGTAAACGCAAACATGGTCGTATCATGATGATTTAAGACATACCTGCCACCGCGCACAAGCTTCCAGTTACCTGTATAATCTATCTCCTCAAATCCGTTTTCCAAAAGCTCCTGCTTTGCAGCCTTCACACACTCGCATGGTGAAACAGCCGCTTTTAGTAAATCAAATAATTTTTCCTGTTTCATGGATTGCCTCCTGTTTTTATTGCATAACGCATTTATTCTACCACGGACTTTACAATTATTCCAGTTGAACAGGCTTTATTTTTAAGGCTATTTTTATATCTATTTTTATGGCATAATCCGCAAATCTGATGTATGATATAATAATCGATAACTATTCAAAACCACTTAGAACAATCATTCGCTGTCACATACAATGTGGAAAATGAGGAGAAATTATGATATCAATTGAACTGACAGACACAAAGGACTTTATGAACAAGCTGCTTCGCACGGAAATCTTTGACAACTTCCTGCTCCAGGAGGCCGTCATCACAAAGGCAGCCTCATACGTCATAGATGGTCACCTGCAAAAGGGCTTTTACAGCTCCACAGAGCTTGAGGAAAATGGTATAGCGGGCTATAGCATACTCCCCTTTAGGATGCTTCGCACAAACTGCTTTGACCTGATAAAGGGCCGACAGACTCCATCGTCATTCAAGTTTGTCTTTCTGCTTTCACCTGAAAATATGGAGCACACCCTAAGCAGTCTGCACTCTGCTTTCACCGTGTCCGATATCAGTGGTTTTTTCATAAATATCAGGTATCAGAGCCAGCTTCTGACTCTGACAACCGGAATATCCTACAATATTTTTTCAGCGGATAAGACCTTAGACAGTGAATGGGATAAGCTTGTAATGAAATTTTTAGCAAATAATGACATAAACTTTAAAGAACTTTGACTTTATTGCTTTACATCTTAAACCCGTTATGCTATTCTAACGTTAGTTGCGTAAGCAGCATTATTATTATTTGGAGGTACTTTCGATGAGCAAAGGTACAGTAAAATGGTTCAATAACCAAAAAGGTTACGGATTCATCACAGCCGAGGACGGAAAGGATGTATTCGTACATTTCTCAGGACTTAACATGGAGGGCTTCAAAACTCTCGAGGAAGGTGCAGCAGTAGAGTTCGATATCACTGATGGCGCTAAAGGTCCACAGGCAGTTAACGTTGAGGTAGTTAAATAATTTTGACCACTCAGGCAATCTAGTTTCTATGTACCTTTTTCTTTATTATATATTTAGGTAAAATTATAGTTACAAAAATGTTAATTGGGGAATAAGATATAAGAATCATGATTAAAAAAGAAGAGTTCATTTCGAACTCTTCTTTTTTGCGCTTTTTTATTTGAATGATTTTAGTTGTTTACACGATGATGAGACATCGGTGAGCTTGTGGTGAGTGGTAAAAATGTGTAACCATTCGCCTGTCCCCACTGTATGATCTGCTCGACCGCATTGACACTGAAATCCTTTATGTCGTGCTGCAATACAACTGATACGTTGTGGCTCTGCACTCCTGAAATGACATTCTGCACTACCTGTTCCGTGCTGATTGGCTTACTGTTTGCATCTCCGCTCGATACATTCCAGTCACAGTATAAAAGGCCTCTTGCTGTCACATCATTTACGAGCTGTGTCATAATGCCCGGACAGTAATCCTTGCTCACAGTATTTGATGAGCCTCCCGGGAATCTGATGATTGACGCATCATTTCCTGTCTGTGCCTTTATGATACTGTTCATCTGCTCAAGGTCATCAAAAAATGCCTGCTCACTTGTATATATCTGGTTGTATTTGTGGCTGGCAGAGTGGATAGCCACTGTATGTCCTCTCTTTGCCTCCTCTGCTATCATGTTCTGATAGTCAGGATGTGTATTTGTAACAAAGAAGGTGGCCTTTACATTGTATTTATCAAGCACATCTAATAGCCCCTGTGTATACTTTCCGGGACCATCGTCAAAGGTCAGATAAATAATCTTGTTGCCCGGATTTACCGTGTCTGCCGTGGCAGCCGGATCATACACACTTACCACTCTTGTAGCTTTAGCCTTATTTCCTGATGAATCTGAGACCTCATAGGTCACAGTATACTTTCCTGCCTTATCCTTATCTACCTTATCTCCTGATACCTTGACACTGTCTGTAATGTCTCCGTCACAATTGTCTGTTGCCGTGTATCCCGGATCACTGTACTTATCACCCTTTTTAACTGACATAAAATCATCACCCGAAAGCTTTATCTGCGGTGCAGTGGTATCTGTGACATGCACAGTCCTTTTGACCTCGCTCTCATTCTTTGACGAGTCAGCGACACTGTACTTTATCTCATAGTCTCCAGGCTTTGAATTATCGACAGCTCCTGTGACAGATACCTTGTCTGTCAGATCCCCATCATAGTTGTCTGTTGCCGTATATCCCGGGTCACTGAACTCGCTGCCTGCCTCTACAGTCATCTCAGCATCGCCATTTAATGTAATCTCCGGAGCCTTCTTATCCCTCACTTCAACCTTGATTGTCTGTGTCGCAGTTTTTTTACCGTATTGAGCAGTTACCTTTATCTCGTATGAACCTGTCTTTGTCGCATCGACATTACTGTCTATAGTACATTTTATCTCTTTTCCCTTCCGATTTATAAGCCTGCCTCTGACATACGCCTTGATTTTTGGTGCCTCAAACTTTTTGCCATACTCAACAGTAATACCGTTTTTGAACTTGCTGCTGAACTCAATGTGTGAGTCAAAGCATGTGATATATACTATAAACGCCACCACCAGAACTATTGCAGCCGTAAGTATGCCGATAATCATCTTTTTATTTTTGTCCATTTTTCCAATCCTCTTTAGCATTTTATAATTATTCTCTCTATATTATTACTCAAACCTGATAATATTATTTCAAGCAATATCTATTATAGCGTTAAACAATCTTTTTTGCTACTGCAAATTCCTTGAGAATTTCTTAATGTTGGCTTCATATATTTCAGTTATGTTACAATTGTTTCTTTATCATGAATGCCTCCGGTGCAGTCTTAATAAGTAAGTAATTAATTTATTTAATATCTCTGTTACTATTCAGTTCTCAATATGACTGACCACATATCTTTTTGCACATATTCGCAATCACAAAAATCCCCCGAACAAGTCGGGGGATTTAAAAAGATTATGCTGTAACAATCATTTTATTACTGCTCCTTACGGTGCATCTCAAATGTCTCCATATGGTAGTTGGCGATGTTGTCACGAATCTTTCTGTCATCTGCTCTGCTTAAAAGATCATCACGGAACTTCTTGGTAGTCACCATGTCATTGTATGAGCTTGGTCCGCCTACGCAGCCGCCCTCACATGCCATTCCCTCGATGAAGTTCTCAGGAAGCTTGCCTGCCTTCATGAGGAGAAGTGCCTTCTTACACTCTGCTGCTCCGTTTGCCTTGCAAACCTTACAATCAACATCCTCGCCTTTTTCCTTCATGCTCTCGATTACGGCTGCTGTAACTCCGCCTGAGTTTGCGAAACGCTTACCGTATACTGAGCCCTCCTGGTATGAGGTATCATCAGCCTCAAGCTGTACTCCCTTTGCCTTCATAATAGCACGAATCTCGCTGAATGTAAGTACATAGTCTGCATTGCCCTCTATCTTCTGATCATGTACCTCTGACTTCTTGGCAACACATGGTCCGATGAATACTGTAACTGCATCAGGGTCCTTTGCCTTTATCATTCTTGAAACTGCACACATAGGTGAAACAGTTGTAGAAATCTTGTCAGCAAGCTCAGGATAGTGCTTTCTAACCATATTTACAAATCCAGGACAGCATGATGTAACCTTCTTCTCTCCTGCCTCATATGCCTCAAGCCACTCATCAGCCTCGTATGCTGCTGTCATATCTCCTCCGAGTGCTACCTCAACAAAACCGTTGAAGCCAACTGCCTGCATAGCTTTCTTCCAGCTGTTCATAGTGATATTTGCGCCAAACTGTCCCTCTGCTGCAGGTGCAACCATAGCGTATACATGCTTGTTCTCTGACTTGATTGCATCGATTACATCTACGATGTATGTCTTTGATCCGATAGCTCCGAATGGACAGCTGTGGATACACTTACCACATCTGATACATTTGCTCTCATCAATCACTGAAATGCCGTACTCATTGTATGTAATGGCGTTTACAGGGCAAGAGAACTTACATGGTCTCTTTAAATGAGCGATAGCGTTGTAAGGACATGCCTGTGCACAGCGTCCACACTCCTTACACTTCTGTGGATCGATATGTGAGCGGAGACGTCCTGCCTCGATTGCTCCGAACTTACATGCATTGATACAAGCCTTGCCAAGACAGTTCTGACAGTTCTCAGTAACTGTGTAGCTCGAAATCGGACAATCCTCACATGCTGAGCTGATTACCTGGATGATATTGCCGTCATCGTTTGCGCTTGGTGCTTTACCCTCTGCAAGTCTGACACGTTGACGGATGATTTCTCTCTCCTTGTAGATACAGCAACGGAACTGAGGTGTCGGTCCCGGAATAAGTGTAAATGGGATGTCATCTCTGATCTCATCGAGGTTACCTGCAAATGCAGCCTTTGCGACCTCAAGCAAAACTGCATGTTTGATTTTGATTACGTTTTCGTCAGCGTACATATTATCTCCTTTTCCTTAAAATAATGTATATTTTGTTACCTAATTAATTACATACTTAGAAGAATCATTATACCATGTGACACTTCCCATATCACATGACCTGATTCCTCTAAAAAAATGCTCCTAGTATTTATCTACTAGGAACATTCTACAAAATTTTTTAAACTTTTTCTACCCTTGTATTCATCAAAATACAAAGAATTGTTATTTTTTTCACAATAGCAGCGACTTCAATAAGAATTACTCATGGCGCAGTGCGTCAATCGGGTTTAGGTTCGCTGCCTTGTATGATGGAAGCATACCAAATATGATTCCGATTGCCATTGAAAAAAGCACCGCAAGTATAGCTGCTGCCGGACTTATCGCTGTCGGCGTACCGTTTAGCATTGAGATGACCTTAGAGAGTATCACTCCGACCAGCACTCCGACCAGACCTCCAAGACTTGTGAGCACAACAGCCTCTGTGAGGAACTGTCCAAGTATTGCTCCCTTTCCTGCTCCGATTGCTTTTTTAAGTCCTATCTCTGAGGTACGCTCTGTGACTGACACAAGCATGATATTCATGACGCCGATACCACCGACTAGCAGTGATATTCCAGCAATCCAGATCAGCATCATGTTGGTTGACTGGCTGAGCTGCTGTATCTGCTTTGCCTGCTCCTGTAAATCCTGTGCCTTGTAGGTCACATCAGAGCCGTCTGTAACATTTAAATTGCTGTTAAGTATCTCCTCAGCAGCCTTTCCCACTGTAGCCATGGTATCCGTGCTGTCTGCCTTAAGCAAAAGGTTCTGCGGCTCATCATAACCAAATATAACCGGCCATGTTCCGCTTGGCACAAATACGTTGCCCTGGCTGTCATCATGGGCATACATATAGTAATCATCCATTGAGTTTATTACCAGGTCATAGCTGTCCTTTTCCGTGACTACACCGACTACTGTAAACGGATATCCCTGTATCTCTACTGTCTTGCCGAGCGCGCTCTCTCCTGAAAACAGGCTGCTCTCCACGCTCTCATCAATAAGAGCCACCCTGCGTGCATTTGCATAGTCATTCTTTGAGAAGCCTCTGCCCTTCATGACTACATAGCTTGCAGTATCGAAATATCCGTCATCGACACCTGTTATATTGCCGCCCGAAAGCGCCGTGTTCAGATAATAGACTGCATTAGAAGCCTGTCTTGTACGGTAAAGAGCTGCATTTTTCACATGGTCGAGCTCCTTTATGCTGTCAAGTGTGGCAGCCGATACCTCAGTCACTCCCGCCGGCGCCGTTTCATATGATAAATCCATATCATAGCCATCCTTCTGCAGTGTGACCTTTACGTTATTACTTCCCGAACCTATGAGGTTCTTTTCTATCTGTTCGTTTGTGCCCTGAATTGTGGAAACAATCGCAATAATTGCTGCAATTCCGATGATGATTCCAAGCATGGTCAGAAACGAACGCATCTTATGTGACCAGATTCCCCTAAAGGACAATCTAATATTTTCAAGCATCTTTAATCCTCCCTGCTAAACTAATACATACCATCTTCCGACACCTTGGTTTTCTCGCCCTCCCTGACTCCATACGGGAATGCAATATAGTCATCATTTGTCAGACCTGACTTTATCTCCACATATGAGCCCCAGAGCGACTTGCCTGTTTTGACAGACTGTTTTTTGAGCTTTCCGTTGTCATCCTTGTATATATATGACTGTCCGTTCTCGGTTCTGACATATGACTTGTCGATATATAGTCCACTGTCAGAGCCCTCCGATGATGTATCTATGGTCAACTCAAGTGAATCGCCCTTTTTGAGATTCTGCGGATTCTCAATGTACGCGGTGTACTCATAGAATGAGGAGTTTGGATTGCTGTCTCCATAATAGTTTACGCTGTCTGACGGCACATTGCTTATCTCGGATATCGTGCCCTCATAGGTATCACCTGTCATGTAGTTGACTGCTGATACGCTCTGTCCTATTTTTACCGTATCCAGATCCAGCTCACCGATTGTTCCGCTGATATACAGTCCTGATGCTCCCGAAAGCTGCAGGAAAGGTGTACCGTCCTGCGGTGGATTGGCAGGATCACCGACTGTTGTCACAATTCCATCCTTCTTTGCATATACCACGCCATCCTCAAGCTCGCTCTGAAGCTCCTTTAAATCGGCCTGTGCAATTCTCTTTTGTAAATCAACATCGGCAACACTTCTGGTCTGCTCCTTTATAGCATCCTTAAGCTCATCTGCTGTGTATGTCTTTTCTTCTGCCGCGGTATCAGCTTCTGTCTGTGCGGTCTGTTCTGTGGCACTGTCTGTTTTGGTATCCGACGGCTCACTTCCTTCTGTATCATCAGAAGCATCTCCTGCTGTAGTTGTACCTGCAAGGAAAAGCTTTATCTCATCGCTTTCATCATAGCCGCCAAGCCTATCTCCTCTTACGATAAGCTCCATATCAGGTGCAGACGCATCTCCTATTACAAACCGCGCTACCGCGCTCTTTTCTGAGAGTGTATTCAAAAGCTCCCCTGATACATATGAAACTTCTGTACATGTAAATACATAAGGATCGTCCTCTGTACCGCTTCCTTTGGCCTCTGACAAATCAGATATCACATCATGCTGTTCATCAGGCGCAGACGGCTGTGTGTCAGGCTGTGGCTCAGGTATAACAGGAGTCTCGGGCTGCTTTTCAACCGGTTTAGTGTTCTTTAGCTTGTCAAGCTTCTGCTTTTCCGATGCAAGCTGGTTATCAAGACTCTGTATCTCAAGCTGCTTCATCTCAACCGAGAGCGAAAGACTCGTCACATCATATGCAAGGAGCTTATCTCCGGCCTTTACCTGCTGATCCTTTGTGACATAAACCTCTGTCACCTTCTGTCCATCCTTTAAATTGATTGTCTGACATGCATCATCACACACCATTCCCTCACTGGTCATGGATGTGTAGTCGTTTGTCGTGCTGATCATTGAAACACTCATGACGGAAGCAAGCCCCTTGGAGTTCCTGTAATAAACAACTCCTGTGATGCTTCCCGCTGCAACTGCAACTACAAGGACAGCTATTATAATGATCTTAATTCTCTTTTTCTTTTTCATTACCTGCCTCCTGTCCTTCCTCTGTTATCTCGCCGTCTATGATGTGGACGATGCGCTTTGCCTGCTCGGCTACCTTTCTGTCATGTGTAATCACGACAACCGTCACACCGGACTCATTAAGGCTCTCAAAGAGCTCAAGCACCTGCTTGCCTGACTTTGAATCCAGAGCTCCCGTAGGCTCATCCGCCAGCAGAAGCTTTGGATGATTGACCATAGCTCTCGCTATCGCCACTCTCTGCTTCTGTCCTCCTGAAAGCTGTGTTGGCCTGAAATCAGCCCTGTCTGAAAGCCCTACACGCTCTAATGCCTCCATACCCATCTGCCTTCTGTCCTTTTTGCTCACACCGGCATATATGAGTGGCAGGCATACATTGTCCAAGGCACACTCTCTCGGCATGAGCTGGAAATTTTGGAATACAAATCCAATTGTATCCCGTCTGACTCTCGTAAGCTCCTTTTCCTTAAGCTCACTGACAGGTCTGCCGTCAAGTATATATGTGCCCGATGTTGGCAGATCAAGACAACCCACTATATTCATGAGAGTGGTCTTGCCGGAGCCCGACGGCCCCATGATTGCCACGTACTCTCCCTCCTCAATCTGGAGTGAGACATCCTTTAAAACCGGCACCACGAGCTTATCCTGGTCATAGTTTTTATAAATATGCTGGAGTTCTAGAATCATCTACTGTACCTCCGCGTCACCTGAACCGGTGGCATCTGCAGCACCTTCGTCCATTGTGCCATCGTCCATTGTGCCATCATCAACAGGACCGCCCTCAGTGCCCTCAAGCATCTGGTCATCAAGAGCTTCTGTACCCATATCGTCATAGACTGACTCTTCACCGCCGCCATTTTCAACGTACTCTTCCCATGTCTGTGCCGGCTCACCCTCATAAAGGTCATCAGATGCCCATACTATATAGTCATCCTTTGTAAGCCCTGACTTGATTTCATACATCATGAGATTCTCGTCATAGTCTCCAAGCTCAACCTTTGTCTTCTCAAGCTTATCCTTTTTATTAAGTGTCCATACATATGCATCATCGCCATCCTTTACGACATAGCTCTCATCAATCCAAATACCATCCTTCACCTGCGTCTGTCCGAAATCCGGCTCCACATATACATGCTGTCCTAAAAGCATGTCGCCTGTGCCTGTAAGCTGCACATAGAAGTTGTACTTTGATGCCTTCTGCTCGCTGCTTCCATCATCATACATGCCGGAATTGCTGTTATCAGTCTGAGTATTCTCAGTATCAACCTTGCTGATGGTACCCTGCCATGTCTTTGACTCATCAACTCTCGAGCGCACTATAACTGCCTGCCCCTCTGCGAGTCCACTGTTTAAAAAGCTCTGCTCATCAATTGTGCCCTTTACCCTGTAATCACCGGTGGCAACGATTGTCATAAATGCAGTATCTGCTGTGTCTGCACTCTGATTCTCATTGATTTTCTTTACAACACCAATCATTGTGCTGTTTACAGTGGCATTTTTGATGCTCTCATCATACTTTTCTATCTCTGCCTTCTTCGTGGCAATATCGTACTGAGTCTGCTTCTGCTGTGTCTGCGCCTGCTGAATCTGCAGTGTATAGTCAAGCTGCTGATCCTTTGGCGCTTCCTTCTTTTCCTTGGTGAGCTGCTCTATCTGTGCATCATAGCCGGAAAGCGTATTGTTTAAGCTCTCAAGCTCAAGCGTGGCGCTTTCCTTTTTCGCAGCAAGCTCCTTTGTATCATAGGTAAAAAGAGGTGTACCCACCTGTACCTCATCCCCCTCTGACACAAGAATATCCTTTACCGTTTTTTCACTGTCAGCCTTGATATCCATGGTATCGGCTGCTTCCACGACACCGCTGTACTTGTCAGTACTTCCCGCCTGATACATGACATCAGCGACCTTGTTTGCATAGACTCCCGATGCCTTTTTGGCATTCTTTCCCTTTGTCATTGCAATGACAACAGCTGACACAATCACTGCTATGATAAGCACAGCTGCAATCACTGAAATGATTATCTTTTTCTTTTTACTCATTTCGACCTCCCGGTTTCTTATAATTAATTGATTGATTATGAATTAATCATACCAAATATATATTGCATCTGTCTTTTAAGATTTTTTTAATATTTTACTAATAAAAAATGGAGGTTAGTATGGAAATAGCATTTAGTGAGAAAATTTCTCCACAGCTGTCCGCCGCCCTGTTGTCCACCCCTTATGAGCTTGGAAAAGAGGGAGGGCTTTCAAGCGGCTATCTGCCGGAGAGTGATAGCTGGGAAGTGATAGTAAAATATGTAGGTGACATCGAAAAAATAAAAGAAAAGTATCCTTCTGTACTCATCACGAGGCTGCTCGGAAACTATGCGGTGCTCGTAATTGAGAAATCACTTGTAAATACCGTTGCCCTGTGCGATGAAATCATATATATGGAAAAGCCAAAGCAGTTTAACTACGATGTGTACGAGGGCTCGCAGGCCTCATGCATCGCTCCCGTACACACCAATCCATATAATCTGACCGGAAAAGGTGTGCTCGTAGGCATTATCGACTCCGGAATTTACTATGCCCATCCGGCTTTTATACAGGATGGTGTAAGCAGAATCGCCTATCTGTGGGACCAGACTGTTTCCGATGATTCCTCACACAGTGATATCATCCCTTTCGGCACCTTATATGACCGCGATACGATCACCAAAGCCATAAATGCAGAAAACAGCTTAGAAATGCAGCGCATCTGTCCAAGCATCGACATATCCGGGCACGGCACTCATGTGGCAGGGATCGCTGCTGGAAACGGAAATGGTAATGGTAATGAACAAAATACAAAATACCGCGGTGTTGCTTATGAAAGCACTCTTATAATCGTAAAACTCAAAACCTCAGGCAGTGCCAGCTTTCCCACAACCACGCAGATTATGCTGGCAGTAGACTTTTGCATAAGAAAATCAATCGATATGAACATGCCTATCGCTATAAACCTAAGCTTTGGCACAAGTAACGGCTCGCACAGCGGCACCTCATTGCTTGAAGCATACCTGGACAATATAGCAGGAAACTACCGCTGCGCTGTCTCAGTCGGCTCAGGTAACGATGGAGCCGGCTTTGGTCATGCAAACGGCAGCTCATACCCTGCCGATGCAGAGCTTGCAATAGGCTATCCTGAGCCGTCTCTTTCCATTGATTTATGGAAAAAATACTGGGATGAGATACAGCTGCGCATTAGTGCACCAAATAATGATATGCTTGAGATTCCCGATACAATTACCAATCAGGCAAAGGGCTTTACATACAGATACAATCTCGATGGGACAGACATATATATAACAGGCGGCGGTCCCTCTCCCTACTCTCCCTTTCAGGAAATATTCATTGAACTCATGGGATCGGAATACATCTCACCCGGCATCTGGAAAATATCACTTGAACCCATATCTGTAAAGGACGGCTCATGGGATATATGGCTGCCGTCAGGTGCTCTGCGCAATGCACAGACCTCATTTATCCATGCATCGCCTGATATCACCCTGACCATCCCCTCAACCGCTCAAAATGTCATATCTGTCGGAGCCTATGACAGCCGAACAAACCGCACAGCCGCCTTTTCCGGCCGAGGCTATACCTGGGCCTTTGACAGCATAAAGCCTGATATCATTGCGCCCGGTGTAGACATTATTTCATGCTCAAACACCGGAGGCTACACTTCAAAAACAGGGACATCCATGGCTGCACCGTTTGTGACCGGTGCGGCTGCGCTTCTGATGGAATGGGGAATTGTGCGTGGAAATGACCTCTATATGTATGGCGACAAGCTTAAAGCTTCTCTCATAAAAGGTGCCGGTGAAAATGTATTTACAACTGCCTCACGGGCTGTCTCTGAAAACACTTCCAAAAATACAAAATACCCCAACCCTGTGACGGGCTGGGGTACATTGTGCTTACTGGATAGTATTCCTTAGTGGAAGGTGCTATTCGTATACATGCTTCTGATGCTTCTTTGCATCTGCCTTATTCTTTTTCTTCAATGGATGCTTTGGATTTTTATCCATTATAATCGCTTCCTTCCGTTCGTTCTGACTACGTTATACACCTGCAATTAGCACTTGTCAAGTAAGAGTGCTATTTTTAATTAATTATTTATATTTAGCGTGAAATCTCAATCATTTTAATGTCAAAATGTCGATTTGTGTGCACAATTATTGACAGTTTGCTAAATTTAATTATTATCTCTTCATCACACTCTTTTTAAACACAGTCATCGCAATTCAAAAAAATACATCATTACATAGCTGCCAAATATACAAAATATGCTGCATAGCAAAGCAGCATCACCACTCCACATGGCTTTCTAAGCTCTTTATGTCTTATCGTACCGCCCCACAGGAGCACACCGCACAGTATTGCCACAACTGTATCAATCACAAACCTGCTCTCAAACGGCACCGGACAAATGAGAGCTACTGTTCCGATTACAAAGAGTATATTGAAAATATTGCTGCCGACTATATTTCCAATCGCTATACCGGCATTTCCCTTGCGTGCTGCTGAAACAGATGTAACAAGCTCCGGAAGAGATGTGCCGAATGCAACGATTGTCAGTCCGATAAAGCGCTCACTCATGCCGCAGGCTCTTGCTATGGTCGTGGCACCGTTTACGACAAGCTGGCTTCCAATTACGACGCACACACCGCCCAGCACAATAAAGAGCAGACATTTCCATACCGGATATAGCTTTACCGACTGCTCATCACCGCTGTCATTGCCCTTTTTTGCCAGAAAATACAAATAAAGCAGATATGCAATAAATAAAATCCACAGTATAACACCCTCAATGAATGTGATTTCATTGCCTGTCATTCCCATCACGAGAAGCACCGCTGTGATAAGAAGCATGTACGGTATCTCGTATTTGAATGTGGTTTTTTGTATGGCTACATTTGTGATGAGTGCCGTCACTCCCAGGATTATAAGGATATTTAGTATATTGCTGCCGACTATATTGCCGACTGTAATCCCCGCATTACCCTTTATTCCTGCAGTGATGCTGACTGCCGCCTCCGGCAGCGACGTACCCATCGCCACAATCGTCAGTCCAATCACAAGCTGCGGAATACCAAATTTCCCGGCGAGTGCCGCCGCTCCATCCACAAACACATCCGCGCCCTTCACCAGTGCTACAAAGCCTGCTATAAGCAGTAAAATTGCTACAAAAATCATAATTTTCCTCCTTCTGCTGTCCTTTTTAAGGATGCATGATTAATTGATAGTTACAGCTATGTCCTATCAGCAGAAGGCTTTTATATACAAAAAAGGCGACACTTCTGCTGTATAAAACAACAAAAGTCTCGCCATTTAATCACTCTCCGGATTGCTGTCATATATGTATGATATGTATGAGCAATCGTACTGACGGATAAGTAAGCACTTTCGTGCCGGCTACTCCCTTTCACTTATATACTATGATATGTCAACGCAGGGTATTCGTCAAGAGAAAGTTTTTCTTGCCTTTATCACACTAACGTGGTAGCATGGTTACTAAATAAACTATTAAAGAGGTACTACAAATGAAAACATCAGAAATTATTGTATTTATCGTCTATCTGCTGTGCATGCTGGGTATCGGTATCTTCTTCTTCGTGAAAAACAGAAACGGCGGAGAAAAGACCTACTTCCTCGGCGGACGTGAAATGGGACCATGGGTTGCGGCACTGTCAGCCGGGGCCTCAGACATGAGTGCATGGGTGCTCATGGGACTTCCTACTTCTATCTATGCACTGGGCTTAGGTCAGGTATGGATTCCTGTGGGACTTGCAATCGGCTACACTATAAGCTGGCTGCTAGAAGCACCGAGACTGCGTAAATTCTCGATTGTAGCCAATGACTCAATCACTATTCCGCAGTATCTGACCAACAGATTCCTGTCCAAATCACTTGCACTGCAGGTAATATGTGCAATTGTATTTTTGGTTGCATACACTATATATGCGGCATCAAGCGTAAAGGCATGCGGTACTCTTTTCCACACTGTAATAGGAATGGATCCACAGATTGCCATGTACCTTGCTGCAGTGGTCATCGTAGGCTATACCTTCCTCGGCGGCTTCTCGGCTGTATGCTGGACCGATTTTTTCCAGGGCATGCTCGTGCTTGGTTCTATGTTTATAGCACCGATTTTTGCAGCATTTATGCTTGATACATCATCTATGTCAGCACTCCCGGGCGGTTACTTAAACCCATTCTCAAGCTGGCAGGATATCGTGTCAGGACTGGCATGGGGACTTGGTTACTTTGGTATGCCACATATCATTATCAGATTCATGTCCATCAAATCACAGAAGGATTTGAAGAAATCAGCAAAAATCGGAATTACATGGACTCTGCTTATTGTATTTTTTGCAACTTTAATCGGAGTAATCGGAAGACTTTTCCTTGGCTTTGACGAATCAATCAATGAAAACTCTCTTGTTTTCATCCAGATTGTAAGAAAGATTTTCCCTGGTGTTATCTCAGGTATACTCCTCTCAGCAGTGCTTGCCGCTTCCATGAGTACCGCAGACAGCCAGCTGCTTGCTGCTTCATCTGCTTTCTCGAGTGATGTGTACAAGCCTGTCATCAGAAAAGGCAAGGCAAGTGACAAAGAGATGATGTGGACCGGCCGTATTGTCGTTCTTGGAATCTCTGTTGCAGCACTCATCATCGCTTCAAACCCTAATGCCGGCTCTATCATGGCACTTGTTTCCAATGCATGGGGTATCTTTGGAGCTGCCTTTGGACCTGCAATCATGCTCAGTCTCTTCTGGAAGCGCTTTAACTTCAAGGGTGCTGTTGCAGGAATCATAACAGGTGCTGCCGTTGATATATTGTGGTATGCGTTCCTTACATCAACCGGAATCTACGAGCTGCTGCCGGGATTTGTTTTAGGACTTATCGCAGCCGTTGTTGTGACACTTTGCACAAATGAGCCTTCAAAAGAGGTTTATGAGCTCTTCGATAAAGCCGAAAAGTTTGATGAATAATTAAAGTAATTAATCAGTAAAGCACATAAGTAAAACCGTCGTACCCTGCTATTTACGGCCCAGTACGACGGTTTTATTTTTTATTTTATTTTTCTTATGCGTTATGTTGTTCTTTTAGAAGAGCTGCTATGCCTGCTCCTTTTTGCGGTTCATAAGAGCTGCTATTGACACTCCAAGACCAGCCATTGCGATAACAAGCCACATATACATATTGCTGTCATCTGAGGTCTTTGCTGCGCCTGCAGGAGCTGCTTTAGTACCTGCATTGGTATTTACCTTTACAAAAGCAAATGTACTGAAATGGTCTGTCTCAAATACAAGCTTTCCATCTGCTACCCTTGATGTGCATGCTATAAACTTGTCTGAATCTACACGGAACACCTTGACTGCCTCATTGTCAGCTAATGCAAACGGCATATCCATAGTTACCTGAACCTTGTCTGCAAGCTGATGAAGCTGTGTAGTGCCATCTGTCAGATTAAGCTCATATATTAAAACATCCTTTACTCCTACAATTTTATTCTTTACTACATCTGCAACCTTTGCCACTTTCTTTTCATCAGTTACCTTCTTTGACTCGAATTTTACTGTATCCGGAAGGATTCCCTTAGTGTCCTTTACAGTTGTTTTGGTGTCGGATGTGCTTGATACAACTGCTCCCGGTGTAAGAGCCTTTGCAGGCTGTGTGGCTGTATCACCGTTTCCTGTATTGTCCTTGTTATTGTCATCAGTAGATGGGGTATCCGGCTTCTTATTTTCATCATCACCGGTATTACCATTATCGGCATCACTCTTGTCGGCTGACTTTGTCTGATATAAGTATAGGTCATCAACTGTTCCCCAGCCACCTTTTGCACTCACGATACCGACAACAAGAGTAACCTCGGTTTCCTTATCAAGCTTAAACGAAACGCTTGGAGTCTTCCAGTTTTTCCAGCCTGCAAGTGTTACATTGTCACCCTTAGCAATGACATTACCTTTGGAATCAACAGCCTTGGCATAAAGCTGATCTCCATCGGCACCCTGTCCTGCGTACTCGAAGGTATACTCTCCTGAAGCAAGTGTGATAGCTTTCTTGTATGTAATTTCTGCCTCGGCTGCATCTGTGCCGGCATTGTACCAGTGAGCACATGCTGCTCCTGACTTTTTATCATCCTTGGTAGAAGAAACCGAATCGACAATCTTGTTATCGGCAGTAAAATTATCAGCCTTTTCAAAACCTGCATCATCTGCATCTGTAATAAGATTTTTCTGCTTTATAACTACTGTACATTTTGTTGTACCGGATGTCTTATCTTTATAAGCACCACGCTCGATTTTTCTGCTGAATTTGACAGTTCCCTCTACAGTGTATGTTCCTGCCTTTGAAAAATCAATTCCCTCTGTATTCCAAACAACGTTCTCTTCAACCTTTTCGGTATTGTATGTCACATTGATTGTTTTTGGAAGCTCTATCTCTTTACCTGCCTCTGATGTGACATTTGCTGTTTCTATATCCTCAACTCCAATTTTCGTTACCTTGGCACCGGTCTTTACATACTTCCATACCTTAAGACCTGCTGTTGCTGTTCCATCCGGATAAAACATTGCCTGGTTGTCTACAGCAGAACCGCCATACCATTTTCCGGCATCCTTTGGATCATACTCACCGCCGTAGCTTGCTGCCCAGCCTGAGCCTTTTTCTTCCCAAATCTTTTTATTTGCTTCATATCTTGCCGCTGCAGCTTCCTCTGAAAGACCTGTTGTATCTCCTACGGTAATCCATGCCGGCTCCCAGTAATACACACCAAGTCCGCCTGCCTCATTTACAGCATTGATGAGGTTTCTGATATATGTAGCCTGTCCCTGCACTGTGAAAGGCTCTGTGGCATCTGCCGAGTCATCATTATTCCCCTCACGAACAGTATTTCCATGACCATCCGAATCATCAAGTGTATATGCATAGCTTGTCTCTACAACCATTGCATCCTTGTTGTGCTTCGTCTGAACATAGCTGAGTTCTTTCTTTAAATTGCTCAGTGTTCCATGCCAGTATGGATAATAGCTTGTTCCAAGAATATCATAATTTACATTATAATTTTCAAGGTTATCTGACCATTTTGTAAGTGTATTCTTCTGTGGGCTTTCCACATGAATCACAACCTTTACGTCACTGTTGTAATCCTTAACACCTTTTGAGCCTGCGGAAAAGAGCTTGCACATGGCATCTGTTTTTGTTTCTCCTATAAAACCGACTGTTGTCTCATTTCCAACCTGAACCATATCTACAACATCCTTTGATGCATCAATTGTGTTTAATGATTCGTTGATAAACTTTTCTACAGCTGCAGCCTTCTCATCAACTGTATAGCCCTTCCATGCCTTAGGCACCATCTGTTTACTCGGATCAGTCCAGAAATCTGAGCAATGGAAATCAACAAGCATTTTTATTCCGGCACTGCGGCATGCATCAGCAATTTTCTTTGCGGTTGCCACATCGTTATTTCCACCACCATATCCATTTCCGTTTGAATCATATGGATTATTCCATACTCTGACACGGATATGGTTTATATCGTTTTCTGCCAGTAATTTGCAGAAATCTGTCACATTGTCAATTACTTTTCCGTTATAATCCTTATATACAACACCACTGCCTAATTCTGTTATAACAGATGAAATGTCCATTCCCATTATGAAATCAGAGGACAAATCCTTTACCTTTGCAACAACAATATCGTCATTGTCTACTGAGGTATCAATTTCAGGTGCCTTTGACGTAATGGTTGTGCATACATAACCAAGCTCATTGCCATCAGCATCCTTAAGCTGGGCTACAACATAATACTTACCGGCTGACTTTGTTGTGTAGGCTGCCTTAAGAGTTTTTCCGGAACCATTGTCATTTTCTAATGTTCCGTCATCCAATCCATCTATGTGGTCGTTCCATTTATCAACCCACCACCATAAATTTACTCCCTCAGGAAGTTCACTTATTTCTTTTCCATCATAAGTAATCTTTGCTTCAAGATTGACTGTATCACCATTTTCTACGGCTACATCTGTCTGGTTTACTGAGATTGTGTAGCCCTTCTGGTTTTCTTCGGAAGAGTCAGTATCATCTGCTTTTGTTTCATAAAGCTTTTGAAGCTTAATATTGTCAATATCGCCCCAATAGCCGTTCGTAACATCTCCTCCAATACATATATCAACATCTTGTACAGCTTCAATTGTAAATTCATCGGTTGTAACTGTTTCCCAATTATCCCAGTCTGTTGTAGCCGGAAGTTCTTTAGCCTGTTCCAAATATTTCACATACAGGCCTGATTTAACATCTTTTTGCCCATCCTGATCAATTGAAATCCTATAGGTTCCCGGCTCAACATTCTTGATTGTTTGAGATAGCGAATTGTCCCCAGTTATGTCCTTTATCTTTGTAAACTGAGTTGTATTATTTTTCGCCCACTCATCTTTTGTGACAAATAGTCCACTTCCCGTTGACTTAGTCCAACCGGTTATACTTCCATCCCCATTTATAGACGACTCAAAGTCTCCATTCACCACATACTCTGTGTCTACCCACTTTGCGGTATTCTCTGCTGCCTTAACCTGCTCTGTACCCAAATCCGCCACAGCGCTCTGGCTTAAAAGCATTGCAAACACCAGTCCGGCACTTGTTATAGATGCCATTTTTCTCTTCCTGCTCATATTTTCCTCCTTGTTTTTATGCAGTGGTAAATGACTATCAAATTGATAAATATCAAAGCCATTAAGCCACTGTCATGCACCTGCTCAAATTGCATGCCGCGCATGATTTCATCTGTTCCATGCGCAACAACGCAATCGGTTGCAATAACTATATTTACAGTTTATACATTAAGCGTTTACGTTTCAATAGACATAAATGCCAACTTATTTCTGCAATATTTAGCAAAAATACATCAATTTAATATTTGTAAATATGGGAAAATGTACAAAGATTAGTATGTTCAAACGGTTTTTCAAATAATGATATTCACATCTATTTTGTGGTATTTTAACAATACTTTTACGTGTTTAGAAGTATAATAATTTTTTTATGCAAGTTAAATATATTAATATGCATCAGAATTTTTAGTTTTTTCATAGGCAAATTGCCAGAGTCTCCGGTACTATATAAAAAAGCCGTACCGTAGCTTTTTAATTTAATATCTGTCAACGCACCACCAAAAAAACCTAGCATTATATGCTAGGTTTTTTATCGAAAGTAATGCCTCCATTACTTAGCGCCCTTAAGGGCATCTCATTTGTTATGTGCATTATACTACTAATTTATAAAAATGTCAAGGAAATTATAAAAAATATTTTGTTTCAAATAAAGCTATATTCCATTTTTTATAGTCTCCGCATCCCATTCGTGCTAATATTTTATTATATACTGTTTTCCCCTTTTTTATTCCCATACTAACATATATTTTAAATTTTAATGTCCGTAAAGGTTTCTTTAATGCAGATACGTCAGTAAAAAAGCTTAATATTTTAATTGAATCAAATAATTTTAACACCGAATCTGCATTTTTAGGTGTTAATGAAAACGAAGCAATTAATAATGCATTAATTCGATATCTTTTTTCCGTCCGAAATCTATTAAGTAGCGTCGTATGTGCACAGTTATTTCTAAGACACAATAAAATATCAATCATATTTAAGAACGGGGCACGTTTTGATAATGGTAAATTAAAATCATTTAAAACGTCTTTAAGAACATCATCTTGCAAATAGTGCAACAGTCTTAATATTTCACCAAATGTAAGAGTCTCTATTGCAACCCAAAATGGCACAGCGATGTTTCTGTTGTAAGTGCCATCACTATTACGATAAACAGCAACCCCTGAAGGTGCTACGTAATCATTGTCTAAATAAAATGAAATATCAATATGATCATTTCTATCTACTAAATTAGATAGAAAAAATGGTTTAAAAAGACAAAACTTATCAAAATCTTGATATATCTTTTGATTTTGATAATTAACAAATGGATATGCTTCAGAATAATGACAGTATGTCGGTGTCCCAGATTCATTGTTTGCAGGGTTCATAAAATTAGACTTATTTGTATATTGCATTGTATCCGATAATGAAACACAATGATGCTTACAAAAATTATATGCTATTGAGGCTTTTAACTTCTCTTCAACAGAATCCAAGCAATTTGATAAGATTGATCTAATTTCTTTATCAAATTGATATAGATTAATGAAATCAATCAACTTTACTTTATCATATGTTTTAGGAGAGGATGTTTGTAGAAAAATAGTTTCTAGGCCATTAAATAAATTAAAATAATTATGAGAAATTAAAACTTCATCAAGCTCATTTTCTGAAAAGATAAGTTTTCTGTTATGTAATTTATTTTTTAATGCTTCGCGTGTTTCAAATGTTTTAATCCCCATAGTTTAAAAACTACCTCGTA